>QWCK01000095.1_pt1 | contig 148487 bp, 116 predicted proteins | sample 1972571 | NCBI WGS metagenome assembly QWCK01 (sample SAMN09866710, study PRJNA288562) | Human gut metagenome isolate term2_stool, whole genome shotgun sequencing... | isolation source: gut | host: Homo sapiens | place: USA: California | reverse complement strand
TATAAACGAAGAATTTGCGAAAAAGACAAGATTTAAAGAACGTATTGCCCACGGTATGATTAGTGCAGGATTCATTTCTTCAGTACTAGGAACTCAGTTACCTGGTCCAGGAACTATTTATTTGAATCAAGATCTTAAATTTACCCACCCAGTTCATTTTGGTGATACTATCACTGCAACTTGCACCGTTGAAGAATTATTCCCAGAAAAAAATAGGGTCATAATGGATACAGTTTGCACTAATCAACATGGTAATACTGTGATAGAAGGAAAGGCTGTAGTTTTAGCTCCAATTTAAAATAGTCAGAAATTTATAGCTGCTGAATAACATGGTGGCTATATTTTTTTATTTTTTTTAAAAAAATATGTTGCTTTTTACTGATATCCGTGATATAATATATTTAAATTAAGAAAACGCAAGATTTCTCGATATTGTTGTTGCCACAAAAATGTAGGTTATATATAATGCCTATATAAAGTATTGTACTTTAAATTTTTACAAAGGAGTTTTTTAAAATGAACGAAGAACAAAGATTACAAGTTTTAGAAGAAAAACTAGATGCTATCGGAGCTATTATTACTGGACAAGGTAAAAAATCCAGATACAATCTTGATGCTCTAGGAAATAAAACCATAGCTAGGTCTCTTGGAACTATTAGAATAAAGGATGTTACATTAGTGTTTCCAACTCTAACAAAAGCAGACCAAGAAGCAAGACTTAGTAATGGAACTGGACTTAATGGAACACAAGCAATGGTTGCAATTCCAGACACCCCAGAAGTCTTAAATGAGTTTAGGGAAGCTTATAAAAATGCTTTAGACTATGCTTTAAAACAAGGCACTTTGCCACAAAACTTTAACGCAAAAGATCCAAGTCAAAATCCTTTTATCGATAACATCGATCAATGGATATCCAAAATTAGTGGAGATACAACAAGGTTTTATGACGAATTAGCTGGAAAGAAACTTTTAAGAAACGCAAAAGTTAGACTTGATGGAGATAGACCTACTGTCCTTTTAGATAGTAATGGAGAACCTTTGTCAGATCAAGACCGTGTGCTTAATTTTTCAAAAGCAGAAATTGTCATTACTTTTGCCGCATATAATAATATGGGTAAGATGGGCATTGGTAGGTATGTACAGGGTGTTAGAATCACTGACGCAGGAAGTAGTACTGGACCATCAAGCTTGTTCTTCTAAACAAGAAACAAAAATCCCCCTTTAAGATCAGGGGATTTTTTTGTACCAATAAAATTATGTTCGTTTAGAAATTTAAACAATAATGCACTATAATTAATGCAAAAGGTGGTGAGACTTGCATTGTGAAAAAGTGTATTAATTGTAATAAAGAGATAAACGATAGCAGTGTTTTTTGCAATTTTTGTGGCACTGTACAAATAAACAAGGAAAATAAAAAAAATACGGACAAAAATAATCAGCCCCAATCCCAAAATAGTGCATTTGATCTACTGTCAGAGATGGGATATTTTACCGATTCCGCTAATCATATATCAAAAAATGACAACACGATAGCTCCTGATATTAAGGCTGATAACAACAAAGATTTTATAAAGGATGACCAAGAAAAAAGGTTTAAAACAGAAAAGGCTACTAATGGTGAACATATTGATGAAATATCTGAAACAAAAGATATCGTACATGACATTTCAGATGCCGAACCAAATGATGAGGACCAATTATTTGAAGCAACGGACTCTAATAGTATAAATTTAAGCTTGGCAAAAGACAGTAGTGAGACTACATATGATGTTCCAGATTCCTTCTACAGTAAAGACGTAGATTTTGATCATTCGCATGATGACAGACCTAAGAAACAAAAAAGTTTATATGATTTATCGGCTATTCCTGAGGAAGATGATCCTTTTGTGGATTTAAATGACAATGCTATTGCAGCACAGGACATAATGCCAAAAAAAGAGTTAAGCTTAAAAAATAGGCATGTGGTATCTGAGGAAGATGAGTCTACAAAAAAAGATTTTGATACTGACAAGTCAGTTTCTTCTACTGATTCAAGCAATAGGTTTATAGATAATGACAATAGGTATGCAGATGAAAAAGCTGACGATATCAAACACGGCGAAGCACAAGTTAATATAAATGAAGATGATGAAGAAGATGGACAAGATGTTTACGCGGGGTTAGAAGGTCGTAAATCAAACAATGTAGACAAGACAAGAAAACACAGTAAAAGACGACGAGAGATTAATAAAAAGGTCTATAATATCAATCAAGATGACATGGATATAGACCCTGAGGATATGGATTACGATGGCTATTATAATGATGTAAAAACTGACGATCACGATCTTCCAAAGAAAAAAAGCCGCATATTCTTGGAAATTATGAAATATGTGTTTATTATAGTTGCTGTATTCCTTGCATTTATTGCCGTTATAAAATACCTAGATTTGTAAGTTAGTTTAATTTTAAAAATAAGAAAGGATGTTATATTGAGTTCAAAAAAGATATTTGTGTTAGATACCAATATTATTTTACAAAACGCAGAATCTATCTTTGGTTTTGGTGACAATGTTGTTGTTATCCCCGGCCCCGTTATTGCAGAAATTGAAAAGAAGAAAAACGACAGTGGTGAAGTTGGATATAACGCTAGGTCAGCAGCAAGAATTATTGAAGACCTAATGTTAGCTGGTAATCTAGCCAAGGGTGTTTCGTTAAAAAATGGCGGAAAACTATTAGTTGTAGGCGATTACCGAAATGTGGATATACCAGATGATTGGGATAATGGGATGGATTATAGAATATTACAAATAGTAGTAGGTATAACCAACAATCACAGTTCTCAAGTTGTGTTAGTAACCAACGACAGCTATTTAAAAATAAAAGCTAATAGCATCGGAATTCCAGTTGAGAGCTATAAAAACGAATCGGTAAACACTTACTACACAGGAAGACATGAAATAGAAGTCCCTGTGAACGCTATAAACTCTTATTATAACAGACGATTTTTAACTATTTCTGAGGTGCAAAAATATTCCAATAAACCAATATACATAAATGAGTATATTCTACTAAAAGAAGCTTGTGGAAACAAATCACTGATTTTATTTGTTGAGCAAGGTGGGCAATGCACGAATATTTATGACGGACACAATGATCCGGTTATTAAACCTAGAAACTTAGGACAACAATATATGTATGATGCTCTTTTTAGAAACAGCTCTTCTTATCCGCTAACCATAATTAAGGGTCCAGCAGGCACTGGCAAAACGTTGTTTGCCTTAAACTCTGGACTAAATTCAATAGAAAAGGGCAATCATAAAAAGATCTTATATCTTCGCGGAAATACGAAATTAGACGATGATATTGGATACCTACCAGGAACAGAACAAGAAAAAATGGATTGGGCATTAAGGCCAGTCAGAGATAATTTGGAAATACTCCTAAAAAGGGATTCAGAATTTAGAAAAAGCGATATTCATAAGGATATAGAGAAACTTTTAGAGCAACACATTATTGAAATTGAAGCTGTTGCACACATGAGGGGAAGGTCGATTAATAATGCCTTTGTAATTATAGATGAGGCTCAAAATTTAACACCAAACCAAATTAAAACCCTTTTGTCTAGATCTGCAAGCGATACAAAAATAGTGCTTTTAGGTGATCCTTACCAGATAGATCATCCATACCTCAATTTTTATACCAATGGACTATCTTTTGCTTCTGAGAAGATGAAAGGCTCAAGTTTAACAATACAGGTAGCACTAAAAGAGAGTGAATGTGAAAGATCAAATCTTAGTATGGATGTATTAAGTAGGATGGGGTGATATAAGTGATAACCATATATGCAGAAAAGTTTGATGTTGCCTCCAAAATAGCGGCATCTTTAGGTGGTTTTAATTACAATGGAATCACCATAACTATGGAAAATATTTCACAATACAAGACAAAGATAGATAAGGATGTCAAAAAAAATGGCTTCATACCAATAAAATATAACGGAAAAGATTATGCCGTTACATGGGGCCAGGGTCATATGTGTACCTTATACCAAGGATATGACTACAATGATGAATACCAATCTTGGTATAAAATACCCTTGCCTTTAATACCAGAAAACTATCAAATAAAAATAAGAGACGGGTATGACTTTAAAACAAGAAAACCTTTAAAGACACCTGACAAGTGGGCAAAGAACCAACTAAGTTTAATTAAAAAACTTTTTAATCAGTCAGAATATATTATTAATGCAACAGATGACGACAGGGAAGGAGAACTAATATTCTCTTATGTATATGAGTTTGTGAAATGTAATAAGCCATATAAAAGGATGGTTATAGACTCTCAAACAAAAGAAGGTTTGATAAAAGCTTTTAATAATTTAAAGTCATCTTCCTCAGTCATTAATGTTGAAAACGCCGGCAGAGCTAGAGCAATATCCGATTGGGTTGTTGGGGCAAACTTAACAGCTAAAATGACACTAAAATATAATCGCGCAATGAAAGATATTAAAATGATTACCGTGGGAAGAGTTCAAACAGTAATATTAGACTTCATTGTAACAAGAGAAAAAGCAATACAAAATTTTAAACCAGAACCATTTTGGTATGTTGTTGGTAAGTTTTCAAAAGATAAGGAGTCTTATCTAGGAAAGCATAAAGACCAGCAAATATTTGAAAAAAAAGTAGCTGAAGATCTTTTTAATAAAGTAAACGGTAAAAAGGGTGAAGTAGTCAAGAAAGAGTCAAAACCGTTCAAGAAACAGGTTCCTTTGCTGTATAACCTCCCAAACTTATCAAAAGATATGAATAAAATATATGGATTTACAGCAGCTGAAACTTTAAAACTTTGCCAAAGTCTTTACGAAAAAGGCTTTTTAACATACCCGCGTACCGAATCTACATATTTGACAAATGATATGATGCCAGAAGTAGACCGTGTTTTGGATATGTTGTCTAATTACAAAGATAATTATAAACAAATTATAGATATGGTTAATAAGAGCGAAAGAAACTATACAAATAGACACTTTAATTCAAGTAAAGTCGATTCACACTTTGCGATTATTCCAACGCATGAAGCGCCACATGGAATGACAGATCCTGAATCAAAACTTTATGATATTGTAGCAAGATCTTTAATAAAAATTATATTTAAAGAGGCGCAAGGCTTTAGAACAAATATAACAACACAGGTAGAGGGAGAAGATTTTTTTACAAGCGGCACAATAATTTCTGACCCCCAGTGGATGAGTGCTAATGTAAGAACTAGAGAAGATGATATACTCCCAGATGTAAAACTTGGAGATATTGTGGATGGCAAATATGAGCTAAAGGAAGGTACAACAAAACCCCCTGCGCGATATACAGACGCCAGCCTGCTTCTTGCTATGCAAACAGCTAGTAAAGAAATAGAGGATAACAAACTAAAAGAAATACTGGAAAAATCTAATAAGGGTGGCATAGGAAGACCTTCAACACAAGCAAACCTTATTGAAAGTGTTGTAACAAGATATTGTACACGTAAGGGAAAAACTATTGTCCCAACAGAAGATGGCATGAAAATTATAGAAATTCTACCAGTTAATGACCTAAAAAGTCCTGAGATGACTGCTAAATGGGAAGAAGATTTAGATAAAATAGAGAATGGCCAACTTTTAAAAAATGATTTTATCCATGACATAGAAAAATCAGTCGTTGAATGGTGTAAAGAAATTGATGAGGCAAAACCGTTAGCGGCTGTCTCCAATCCAAATGCAAAACAAACTGATTTAATTTGTCCGGTGTGTAAAAAACCACTTGTCGAATATGATAAAGGTTATGGTTGTAGTGGATTTGAAAAAGACAATCCAGATTCATGTAAATTTTTCGTTAACAAGAGTGTTTTTGGTGGCAAAAGAAAAATAAAAAAAATATTAGAAGATCTCCAAGAGAATGGACGAACGAAAGAAACGTTCTTAATTAAAAACCCAAAAACAAAAAAAGAATTTAGAGCATTTTTAGTTTTGAAAAATCAAAATATTTCATTTGATTTTGAAACAAATCTTTCATGCCCTAAGTGCGGAGAAAAATTAAGAATGAACACTAAGGCAGTAAGCTGTCCAAACAGAGACTTTGTTGTATGGTTTACACCATACGAAGAAAAGAAGGAAAAAACTTGGGAAGAAATTGTAAGAGAAGTTAATAACAAAAAATAAGAAAGTGGGTGATAAAATGTCAGACAGCTTATCAGATAAAGAATTAGAGCTTTTAAGGGAGAATTTTTACAAAACAAGGAATTTAGACCTTAATCAAAATCACGCTAAAAAGAAAACAACCTTTTCTTTCACAGAAAAAGAATTAGAAATGTTTAGGGAAAACCCAACTCTTATGACAAATTTTAAAGATGAATATCTACCTCTAAAAAAAGGGCTTAATGGTGACCCTAATTATGAGAGCTATATTATGCCCGACGGGTCAATTAACGAGCTATACCAAGAGCGTAGAGCGCTAGAGTTTGCTTTAGAAGAACCACTAATGGATAATGTGCCTTTTTATAAAATTCCTCCAGCTATTAAATATAAAGGTCTAAGGCAAATTGGTTTTGGCTGGGGATTTTTAGTTGTAGTTTTGGCAACATATATTATGGCTTTCGTTGACCTGCCAATGGTTATTTTTGCAATCTGTTTTATGCTTCTTCTAAACTATTATGGAATAAAAAATATTCTCATTGGTAAGTTTACTATGTATGTAAAGTTTGAGGGAACTATAGTAGACACCCAAGTTTACGGATTTACTAAGTCAAATAAATACATGATTACTAAAATTAGCGATGGGGAAAAGTTTTTAAATATTAAATTACAGGTTTCGCCCGACATGAAACCGGGACTACCTATTACGGTATATTTGCCCCCTAACCTTTTAATTTCAGCTTCACAATATGGCCCTTTAGCAGAATATATTATTGCATATAAGCTTGATATAAGTACGGAAGCCACAGATGAGCTTTTAATGTCTGGAAATATTTCAGCTGATGAATATATAAGACACGATCCTATTTCTGGAGAAATAAGGACTAAAGAAGAATACTATGATGGTGTTATATCCGGATATGAAGATCAGGTAGATGCAATCAATAGCGATGAAGAACTAGAAAAAATTTCTGCTGAAAAGGAGTAATATTTTTATTGGCAATAACGGTTTTTTGTGTTATAATTAATCTGTAAGTAATTTAGCTTTAATATAGTTTTAAAAAATAAGGAGGAATAGAAATGATTAAAGCGAGTTTAAATGGAAGAATTGGAAGAGAATTAACTGAGAATGGCTTTTTAAGCCTGGCTGTAAACCAATATAAAAAGGGCGCAGAAAACAACAGGGTTACAACTTGGGTGGATGTTTGGGTGCCTACTTCTTTAAGGGAAAGGGTATCTAAATTAGCCAAGGGAACCTCTGTGCTTGTCGACGGATCAATCAACTTTGAAAAAAACGAGTACGAGGGAAATGTATCTGTAAGAGCCGTGATGTTTGCGGATTCTATCCAAAAATACATCGGAGCTAATGGACAAAACTACGTATTCGTTAGGGGTGCACGCTTAGGTAAAGACCCAATGCCAACAAAAAATGGTGGATATATGTTTAATGTAGCATCCAACCAATATAGAAATGGCGAAGAAGTAACAACTTGGGTAACTGTGTTTATAGCGCCAAAAGACGCCGAAAGAGTTAACACTCTGGGAATTCAAAAGGGCAGATCAATTGATTTAGTGTCAGATAGATTCGAAGCATCCATCTCAAATGATGGGTACCTAAATGTTACTTTAAACGCTGTTCAAATTGGATATGGGGCAACATCTCCAAAATCCGAAGGAAATAGCAATGATGGAGAAGTCCCTCAAGGAAACAGTACAGAGTCAAACGCTCAACAAACTCAAGGATTCCAGCCTGTGAATGACGAATCCTTTGATGACGAACTATTCGACATGGATTCACTAGATAATGCAGATGGATTTTTCTTCTAATGTTTAAACCCTATGGGCTTGCAAATATGCGAGCCCATAATTAATATATGAGGAGGATAAAATATGAAAAGTACAATAAAAAACTTCCTTTTTGGAATTAGAAGGTTAATGGTTGCCTTCCTTATTATTTGTCTAATATTTATTCCAATGATACTTTTGTTCTCAGATGGATCATTATTTCTTGCACTGTTTTTCATAATAATAGATCTTGCCTGCATAGCAGCACTAATGCCAGTGACTTTTATAAACATGGTAAAAAAGGATATTGAGAACATGAAAGAAAAACGTAAAGAAAAAAATCTTGACATAGTGCAAAATACAGTATGCACTTATTGCAAAGAATTAGATCCAGAAGTTAAGTCCTATAACCAATTTGTAGAAGATACCAAAAAACAAATTGAAGAAAAGACTGGACTTAAGATATTTTGGCCAAAGGGCACTAATGTTTCTATAAGTAAAAAAGAAAGCTTTACAGCATATATAGACAATGCTATAAAAAGAACACCTTTTACTGTATATATGAATAGTTTTGGAGTAGATAGAATACATTTTCCCGATGGATGTCACAAGGATCTCTTGTTTAATAAAACTAAAAAACAAGAAGGTCAAGATGCACCCCAACACCAAAAACGTCATGGAGAAGTTGATCTGAATGATCTTCCAAACAACCTATATATAGATAAGGATGGGGATCTTGGAATAAAACCAGATTATAATATGTTGGCAAGAGATTGGTTTAATAAAAATATAAACCTTATAAACAAGCGATATGAAGAATCTAAGCTTTTAAACGAAGAAAAAAATATACACAAGATACATTTTCAAAAAAAATCTCTACCAGCTGATAAAGAAACATGGAAAGAAATAGGTAAAATAATAAAAAATCAAATTGGAAACGGAAGTTATTATGTAAACCCTAATGGGCTTACAATAAAGTTTAGAAAAAGGGGCTAAGCCCCTTTTTTTGTACTATTTTTTAAAATAAGGTATACTGTATTTACAAAGTGTTTTTTATAATTATTATGTATTTTAAATTAAAATTGTGTTTTTTAAAAATAAAGGGTTTTCCCGATTATAATATTAACATTTTAGATATGACGATATTTAATGTTTGGTGTTTAAAGGTCGGGGGGCTTTTAAGTATTTTATTATCTAAATGTGTTTGATGATTATTTTTGAGAAAAACTAATTTTTTAATAACAATAATTTTAACAACAAGTATGTTTTTAATTTTTTAAAAAATAGTTTTGTAAAAGTAAGAATGTAGTTAAGTAAAAAAAAGTTTAATAAAAAAATAAAAGGCCAACAAGAAGTTGAGCCCAGGAGGTAAAAAATGAAAAAGTTAACACAATTAGTAAAAATTATGTCAATTGCAAGCGTTGGTATAGTAGCAATGGTGAACAATGCATTCGCAGCAACAGAAGAAAATACAATTGAAAACACAACTGAAACAACTAAGGTTGAAGCAATTGTTGACAACAATGATCATGCAGAATCTTTTGTAGAAGATAGTAAAGCAATTGAAGTTAAAGAAACTACAGAAGTTGAGGTTGAAAAAACTGTAAAAAAAGATGAAGAAAATGTAGAAATCGCTGAAGAAGAAACAGCAGAAGGTGCTGTGGAAAATTCAAAAGAAGAAAACGTTATTGAAGAAACAGTTGAAAATAAAGAAGAAAAAGTAACTGAAACAGTTGAAGTTCATGAAAACAATGAAGATTCTAAAGGTAATGATGTTGCTGAAGAAAAACCAGCAATCGACAAAAAAAACTCTGGTAAAGTTGAACTAAAAACTGGTTCTTATTTAGAAATTCCTGAATGGGATGAACCTGAAGAACCTAAAGAGCCATCTAAACCAGAAAAACCTACTGAGCCAAAAAAACCTTCTGAACCAACACAACCTGTTGAGCCAGAAGAACCTATTAAGCCAGTAGAACCAAAAAAACCAATAGAGCTTGAAGAACCTACGGCTCCATCACCAGTTGAACCTGTTTATCCAGTCGTAACAAGAGTGGAAAAACCAGGGGAAAAAACTGTTGAGGAACCAGAAGTTTTTGAAGAAACTATTGAAGAACCAGAAGAAATAGAAGAAATCGCTATTCCAGTAACTGGTGAAGAGGAAAAAGAAGAAATTGTTAATGTTCCCGAAATTCCTCAAGAAGAAGATTTAATGAACGTTCCAGAAACAGACATTGATCTATCTTCAAGTCTTAGCGTAATGTATGTTGCACTTGTTGTACTTGTAGTATCTTGTGCATTATTATACAGAGAAGAAAGACTAAGCAAACAAATTAAATAAGTTCTATTATTTAGATTGTTAAAAAAAATAAAGATAAGAATTAAATAATGAGATATCTATGGTACACCATCCCCCGGTTGCCATAGATGTAAATATTAAATTTGTTAAATATTGTGGTGATCTACCCCGACCGCCATTAATATATTAGTAGTATTGGTGACCTACCCCGGCCGCCAACTACAGGTCCGGATGAAGATAAAAGTGTGAGAACTTTTATTAGGCACTAAGCCCTTCGTTATGCCCCGGGAATAGTAAATAGGGCAAGTCTTGAAATAGGCTAGCGTTTGCACTTAGGCGCTTAGAAAAAGGTGGCAGGAATCGGCGAAATCCCCTGCAAACTGTGGGACGAGACAGAATACAAAAACGCCATCATGTGAGAGGCCATGATGTTAAATAAAAAAGCAAAAGCCATATAAACAGACAAAGTTGCATATTGTATGCAAATGCTCCTATGGATGGTAGTCATAGGGTGACACTTAGAATCTCACTTCTAAGTGCTCATAGTGGTCGCACCAACCAAGCTTCATCGGTCCGAGCCTTTGAATGTCCTTGGAAATGGAATGCGAAGTCCTCCGCTTGACCAAAGCAAAAAAATTAGTTTGGAGGCTAAACAAAAAACAAAAAGCGGAGCCGCTGCTCCCGAGAGTGAGACCTTCTAAGGTCCACAACACTTCCTTAGGACGATCGGTCCCGTATTAACTAGATATCGAATTAGACAGTTTTTACTGTTTTGGTATTCTAGGGGAAGTGTGGATTAATATAAGCGATAAAAAGGAAATCGAAGCGGCGACAGTCGTTAGAGCCTGTGGCCAGAGGGAATGATTTGGTTCAGGGTCGTAAATGGCAGGTGGAACTGACCGTCCGCCGGTTTATATACCCCACAAGTTGGGTCAATGTAAGCTGTTAGACTTGGGCAAAAAACCAAGTGCCATATATCTTGATACACACCTCGCGCACGCCTCATTTGGCGGTTAGCAGTTTTCTCATATAGAAAACCAGTGCTCGTTTATATTAGATTGTGTATAGGATTCGAGTTTCTATACACGGTCCAGCTCAAAAAAGCTTTGTATAACCGGAAGGTTAAATAAGGTCTCGAATTTTATTCCCCCACTGGGGGTTTTTTTATTATATTTTCATGAATATAAACAGCTTTTATGCTATAATATATGTGTAAGTATTTTTATAAATGTTTAGTTGTGATTTTTAATTAAACTAAAGTATTTTTATAGGAGGTAAAAAATGAAATATTGTAAGGACGCCTTTACAAAAGAGTGGGGGCAAAAAAAAGAAGACTTAAATAACATGTTAGACTTTTTTAAAACAAGGTCGCAAAAATCTAAATGGATTGAAGTACAAATCCAAGATACGAGAAGGGAAATAATCCCAAGAGGCCCAATGTTTACAGGTGAAGTTAAAAATGTCTATAAACTAAGTGTAGATGAAGATGCAATTCTTGATACGCAGTTTATGACAGGCAAATCTGGGGGTTCTCAATTTATACTAAGCATTTGTGAAGGAAAAGGTGACTACTTAATATCTGATATGGCCTTAGATGGACTATCATATAATATTATTGGTAACACCTCAAATTTTAAAAAGCTTAGTAAGAAATACCAAAAAGAAGCCTTAGATGTTTTTGCTTTGGCAAATCCCGAAAAAACTTTAAAAATGTTTTTTAGTGGAGACAAAATTAGAGCTATTCAAAGTGACAAATATGCTCCATTAGACCAGTATATACTAATAGTCGACTTGCTAAAAGAGCTTAGAGTTAGGATGGGAAAAGATAATATTAAGCTTGAACGTGGTTTCTATAATCACTCAAACACTCGCTTAACTTTTAGTATTTTAAACGATTCTATATTTAAAGAATATAGGAAAAAACTTTTAGTAAGCGGGATATATAATAGTAAAAAAATTGTTCCATATGTTGTCTTTGCGACATCAGATGCCGGAGCATCATCAGCAAAAATGTCTGCTGGTTTCAAGTTTGGAAAAGAGGAAATGGAACTTGGAAACATTCTTGCTGTAGAACATGCAAGAAACAATACAACAAAAACATTTAGTGGTAACTTAAAGAATCTATTCGCAGGATATGCTGATTTAGCAGAAAAGATAAATAAGCTAATGGATATTAAAATAAAATATCCGTTAAATACCCTTAAATATCTTCTTGCTGACATTAAGTTCCCAGAAATCGTAATTCCACAAGCACTTGACTGTTTCTATAAAGAAGTGGTTGAAAATAGAGAAAGACCTGTTGATGCACACGATATATTTATTTTTAGTCAAATATCTGTAAATAGACTATATCTATCAGATAAGAAAAAAACTAAAATGAAAGAAAATATCATTAGGTTGCTAAACAAGGATGATTGGAAAAAGTACGACAAGCCCATGTAAAAAAGGATGATAAAAAATGAAAATAATAAAAGCTGTGTTTTTAGAAAAAATATATCCAAAAACACAAGATGAAGACGACGATTTTAAAATAATCAAATATATGGTAACTTTTGAAGAAAAAGAATTGGAGGAGCCATACGAAATTATTGTAAAAGGTTTTGGCATCCCCGAACACAAAGGGGTAGAATCAACACTTTTCTTAGATAAGAAAAATACAGGTGAACATGGTACATCTTATAACTGCAAAGAATTTGTTGTTGATATGCCCAAATCAAAATTTGCTATGAAAGATCTTCTTGTTAGTAAAAGCAGGGTGTTTCAGAAAGAAAAGTTTGAATATATGTATAAGAAATATGAAGACAAACTACTGTTTAGTTTGATATTTTTTCTTGAAGCATATAAAGACGAAAAAATGTCTGAACAAAATAAGATGGCCATACAAGATTTTAGACAATATATCTTTATATCCTTTGCCAAAGCAATTTTAATAGGCTGTGGGTCTTTAAATGTAGACCCCAAGGCGATAGTGGATAAATATGGGGCTGACACAATAAAAGTATTTAAGCTTGACCCACATAAATTGGTTTTAGATAGATATATATCTTTTATAACAGCAGAAAATCTACTAAGACACTATGGAGCAAGTAAAAAAACTAAAAATAGGTTTTTGTCAGCTGGCCTTGAGGTAATAAAAAGAACTGAACAAGGCGGAAGATATGTTAGAATATCTGGAAACTCTTGCATAAAATATGGTGATGCTGTAGATCTCTTTGTTAGAATTATTGACCTTGGAGATAAGAAATCCATAAGATCAATGTCTGCAAAGGTATTTAAAGAACTACAAGAAAGAGAAAAAATTACCGCATATGAGAAGGATGGTGAGATTTATCTTTATTCTCATGATGGATTTTGTGCAGAGACGCAGCTAGCCGATAATATCAAGAGATTTTTATCAGAGGGCAGAACACCAATTAAAAGCATCTATAAAATGATACAGAAAAAAGAAGTAGAATATGGCTTTACTCTTGCGAAAAAACAAAAAGAGGCCATTGTAGAAGGGCTAACTAATAAAATTACGGTTATAACTGGCGGACCAGGCTCTGGCAAAACCACTATTATTAATTTTATTAGGGCTTTAATGAAAGAAAGGAATAAAAAGGCCAATATTTTGCTGTGTGCCCCAACTGGTATGGCAGCAAGACGTATGACTGAATCAACTGGTTATATAGCTTATACTATGCACTCTGCTATGAATATTAAGCCGCCAGAAGAGGGTAGTTATATTGAAATCGAACCGCATAATAAGCTGTCAAATTATGATGCAATCATTGTAGATGAATTCTCAATGGTAGATATGTATTTAGCCGATGCATTCTTTAGGTCAGTTGACACAAAAAAGAAAATACCAACAATTATTATTATTGGTGATATTAATCAGCTTCCGAGTGTTGGAGCGGGTAATGTTCTTTCAGATATTATTGAAAGCACTTCTGTACCTACAGTAAAATTAGACAAAGTCTTTAGACAGTCTAAGGAAAGTAGGATTGCCACAAATGCAGATCTAATATGTGGAGGTCACATTAATTTAGATTTTGGTGATGACTTCATTATGGATGAAAAAAATAACAATAACGATATAGTTAGGTCTATTAACGAATATTATGCTTATTTTGTAAATCAATATGGTAAGGATAATGTTACTGTTTTATCGCCTTTCAGGACCGAAAAATCAGCAACAGGAGTAACATCCATCAACCCCGGTCTACAAAATATCGCGAATCCAATTAAGAGAGATTCTTTTAAGTTTTACAATAAGGATTTCAGAGTTGGTGACAAAGTAATGCAAACTAAGACCAAGGATGGAATTGCAAATGGAGACATTGGTGTTATAACAGACATAAAAATGATTAATGGCAAATATACTATAACAATAGATTTTGGTGAACTTGGTATGGTAGAATATGAAAAGAAAGACATGAAGACAGTTACTCTTGCATATGCTACAACTATCCATAAAAGCCAAGGATCGGAATATCAAATAGTTATTATGGCCTTAACAAAGGAACATGATATCATGTTGAAGAAAAATTTAGTCTACACAGGCATTACAAGAGCAAAGAAAAAAGTTGTAATAGTCGGTGAAAGATCGGCTCTAAATAGAGCAATATTAAGAGCAGAAGTAAAAGAAGATAAGCGAAAGACTTTTTTAGCAAATAGAATTTTAGAAAAATAGGGGTTAAAACCTCTATTTTTTTATTGCTCCAAAGGCGCATATGTGCTATAATATTGGTATGAAGTATTTTTATAAAAGTATATTTTATGTGGAGGGAGATTTATGTGAATAATAGTAGAAAAACAGAAAAAGATGTTTTGCTAGATGAGTTAGCCTATCTCAACTCTTCAAAAGGGTTTAACCCTAAAAGATTATTTGAAGTTTACAAGAGGCTTAATAAAATCAACATATGCCAAAACATTTATGAATTAACCCCAAAAACGATGGATCCCATAAAAATTAAAAATCATTGGGAAAAATCTTATGATGGGCTGCTAGCATTAAAGCCTAGCAAAAAAACACTAAATGCTTTATATAGAATTAACAATGTTGTGCTAAAAGCAGAAGAAAAACAAGTAGTATCCGATGTTTATTCATATAAAAATTTAGTAAAAGAAGTAATTATTGCAATCTTGAAGGAGGATAAAAATGAAGAAAGAAACGATTAATAATTTAAAAAGACTTTACGATGATGGAAGTGACTATTACCTGCCAGTCGATTTACAAAAGAAATGGTTTTTTAGTGAAAACCCTGAGGCTGCTATCATCGTTAGCCCGCCTGAACTTTCGCCAGAAAGAAAGCCTGGTGAATACGTCGCAACGATAAGAATTTATAAGAAAAAACCAACAGACCCAACTGCTCTTCCTGATATACAATTGTCATCAAGAGCTGTAGTCGGTGAAGATGATATAGACCCATATTATAATTGCCAAATCAAGGCTATTAGAAATGGATTAAAGGATCTTGGATATTGGTGGTCTGAAACAGAAGAAGAAATGATTAAAAAGACTAAATCCTATAATGATAGTGTCTTATCATCTCTTGGTTTGACTAAACAAGAAAGCAAACCAAAAAAATCTGAACAAAAGAAAAAAGAAGAAGCTACCAAGGAAGAGAAAAAGCTCAACCTAAGTCTTTATGATGATGCCGTTAGGTTAATTATTTCTTACAGAAATTATCAAGGAAGGACAATGGGTAGTTTGTTAGATAGTCAAAATGATGCCGATAAAAAGGTATTAAATTGGTTTGCTACAAGTGAGGCGGCTGCAGAAAGGTTCCCAGAAGAAGCTTTAGCTGCAAAGACTATTATTAATCATAAGAAGAATTAAGTGGAGCTGGTCAGCACCAGCCCCAATCAAATGGAGGAATGAAGTATGGCAGATTATGGAAAATGGACAGTTACAATGGATGAAGTTTTAGATAAATTATCAATACCACAAAGCGGTAAAAACAATTTTTATATTACTTGTCCATGCTGTGCTAATAGTGAAAAAGAAAAAAAGCTAAATATCAATATTGCTAAAAATGTGTTTAGGTGTGCCAAATGTGACACAGGTGGCGGGCCTATAAACCTTTACAGTTTTTTTAAAACTGGATCTGCTTCACCAACAGCAGAAGAATGCAAAGAATATGTCAAAGAAATAAAAGGCGTAAGTTCCTTTAAAGAAGCAGATAAGGTGGTTTTTAAAAAACCAAAACCAAAAAAAATTAAGGTTATCGATCATGAGCCTACAAGTCTTATTAAGAGAAGTGAAGCATATTCTCTTATGATGAGAGGTATAGGCTTAAATGTCAATCATTACAATGACTTAATAAGTAGAGGGCTTAGAAGAGAAGACATCCTTAATAACGGATATAGATCTGTCCCAGATATTTCTGGTGAAAGTATGTCATCTTTTTTAAGGACAAGAGGACATGATCTTATTGGTGTTCCTGGGTTTTTTAAGAATGATAAAGGGTTATGGACCTTGGCAACTCAAACCAGCGGATATTTTATTCCAGTAAGATCTCTTGAAGGAAAACTTGAAAGAGGTAAGGGTTATGTCGAAGGCTTACAAATAAGATCTGATAATCCAGATGACTCAAAATATAAGTGGCTCTCAAGTAGAGATATGTTAGACGGTTCAGGTGCTTGTACTTGGGCTCATTTTTGCGGATATCCAGAAGAAGAAGTGCTTTTAACTGAGGGCCCTTTAAAGGCGGATATTATATACAGGTTTACAAAAATGCCTGTCATAGCAATACCTGGTGTCAATGCTATTGCACATCTAGATAGACTTCTTGATCTATTAAAAAAATACAAGACAAAAACCATAAAGGTGGCTTTTGACATGGATCTTTATACAAATCCCTTTGTAGAAAAAGCTTTAAACAAGCTTATAAAAACTTTACATGAAAAAGGCTTTGAAGCAAAAGTCTTAAAATGGGATGTTAACTACAAGGGATATGATGATTTTCTTCTTTATAAGTTTAAAGAACTTGGTGGAAAATTAGATGATAAGATGGAAGATCATGGTCAAAATGCATTACTTTGAAAGTTAATTCACTGAAAAGAGATTCGTAAAAGAGTCTCTTTTTTTTATTGTAGCAATATTTTTACACACGTCTTTAAGATAGATATAATAAACATAGAAAACATATGTAAAATAATTAAGAAAAGGAGTTTTTTATGTCTGATAAAAACATTATTATTGGCATTGATAATGGTAACGCCAATACAAAAACACCACATGTAAGCTTTGTGTCAGGTCTAAATACACATGACCTTAGACCTCCAATGGTGGACGAAGTCATTGAGTACAATGAAAAATTTTATACTTTATCTAATAAAAGAAATACATATACGAGAGACAAAACAAAAAATGAAGACTGTTTTATCTTGACCCTATTCGCCATTGCAAAAGAAATCTTATATCTTAAAAAATATAGTGAAAAAAGGATGAATGTCTATCTATCAACAGGCTTGCCTCCTGAACACTATTCGCTTCTTAGAGACAAGTTTAGAGACTATTTTTTAAAGCGCGGAAATAAAATCGATTTTATATATAATGATATGCCGTTTCATATCAATATATTAGATGTGTTGGTTTTTCCACAAGCTTTTTCTGCTATAGTTACTCAGGCAAGTGATCTGAAGGCATACAGTAGAACCTTTGTTGTTGACCTTGGCGGGTTTACGGTTGACACTTTCTTGCTATCAAACGGCAGGCCGGACATGTCATACTGCCGAAGCCTAGAACTTGGAATCATTACTATGTGTAATGCTATAAAGAGACGTGTAAATGTTGCTTTTGATATTTCGATCGAGGATGAGCATGTGGTCGATGTATTAACTGGTAGACCAAATGTATTGAATGATGATGTAAAATCCTTAATTGAAGAAGAGGCAAGAAAACATGTCGAAAATATACTGAATACTTTAAGAGAACAGGGGGTAGACCTAAAAGCCAACCCAGCAATATTTGCAGGTGGAGGCGCCATGCTTTTAAAAAAATATTTTGAAGAATCTACTAAAACAGAGACCGTAGAGTTTATACTAGATGTTTCTGCAAATGCCTTAGGATATACAATATTAGCCGAAGGACAACTAAGACGAAACGGATAAGTGATGTAAAATGCGATACACAAGAATATCTCCTAGCTTTGCTAACGATGATGTAAAAGAAAAATATGTTGCAGATATGCTATTAACAGTTGATCGAAAAAAATCAAAACTTATAACAGAAGCTGTTTTGTTTTATCTCGCAAACGTACCTTCTGAAAAAATACCTTGTAGTAAGCAAAATAGGGATGATTTAGCCTTAATTCTGGATCAAGCAACAATATTCTTAGGTAATGATTGGAAAAATAACTACATTATACCTGATAATAAAAATCACAATTCAATGTCAGATAATGATAAGGAAGAAACGTTTGCGAAAAATGTTTCAACACCAATTGATCCCCCTCAAGATAATACTGTTAATCAGTTTATAGATGCTTTAGATTTTTTTGTATAAGTTTTTTTTATTATATATAATAAATTAGGTGGATATATCCACTCAAACATTACATTGTGTATTATAGATAATTCTATATTATACATAACGGGAATTAATCTTATTATATTTGAAAAACCATAGAGAGGGGGAAAAACCTTGAGCAGAATAAAAAAAGCTTTCAACAAAACAATGTCAAAAATAAATACTGCATTTGTAGAAAAAGAAAAGTCTTCTAATGTAGCCGTGCAAGGAGCTTTTGGTATACTTGGAGCAACCAGCGCTTTAGCTGCATCAAGCACAATAGCCTTTGCTAAAAAACCTGGCGGCGGTGGAGGTGGCGGAGGTGCGCTAAAGAACATCTTTGATAGATTTAAAGCTACCTTTCATGACCTATATGATAACTTCTACGATATAGCAGCAGCTGCTGTAACTGTTGTTTCTGTTGGATGTCTTCTTGCTGCGATTCTATTAAAGAATGATAGAAAAGTCGAAATGTTTATGAACTGGATGAAACGTGCTTGGATTGCATTTGTTGCTCTTCGTGCATTTACTTACGTTCTTGAATGGCTTGAAGAATCTGGTGGAGACGAAAAAGTTGAAAACGCTTGGTAAAAACAGGCAGACAAAAAAAGCCCTTCTTAGGGCTTTTTTTCAAATATAAATAAAAATGGAATATAATAGTGATAGATATATATTTTTTAATATTCGTTATGCAAATATTTCTGTGTAGCAATTATTATATTTTTTATTTTTATAAATTCGAGGTGATTTAATGTCGTGGTTAGTTAATCAACTAGCAACTCTTTTCCTTAATATGATAGTCCAGGGATTCAATGGTATAGCAAACATGTTCTTGGGAGTTATTGCTATTAACGGAAAAGAAAGTTTAGATTTATTTTGGCGTATATTTTTGCCATCAGTAAAAAGTGGAAGCGTATGGATGATCATGGTTTCCATGGGGCTAATGATTGAATACATGATATCAATATTCAGCATATCCAAGTCCTATTTAGGACCAATGGCAAGATCAGAACATCCGTTCCAAGTTCTCCTAAAAACCATGTTCTTTTCAATACTTGTAGTATATTCAGCTGATATATGCGGATGGTTTTTAGATATTGCAAGACTCCCATTTGCTGTCATGGCTACAAATTCTGGAGTTGATGGAATGGATATGGGCTATGACGATCCAGACGAATCCGGTCTAGGAGATAAGATATATGGTGTAGTTAACGGTCTGTTCTATGAAATACTTAATGGCGACAACTCTGGAGAGGGTGCCAAGGCAAAGGCTGATAAAGATAATTTAATTCAAAAAGCATTTGGCGTACTTAAAAAAATGTTTGAGTTAATATTATTTGAAGCAATAACAATGATTTTTGCAACCGTTGTTGTAGCAGCAATTGCATGGAATTACTTAAAGATGATTATTGAAATTGCAGAAAGATATGTTGTTCTGGGATTATTATGCTTATTTTCGCCACTATGTATTGCAACTGGTGTTAGCGAGTCCACATCAAGTACATTTAAATCTTGGTGTAGAGTCATGATAAGCCAAATGATACTTACAATATTAGCCCTTTTCTTTGTAAGGGTATTTCAAGGCGCTGTTAATAGAATTACATCTGTAGGTCTATCTTCTCAAACACTAGCAGATGGTAAAACAATGTACCATCCAATCATAGGGTTAGTATTTTTACTTTCTTGGCTAAGAATTGGTCAAAGAGTAGATAACTATCTTGGTACATTGGGACTAACAGCTATCGCTGCTGGAGATGGTTTGTTTGCAGACATGCTTGGTGGAAGCAGAGCCATAGCTATGAGCGGCAGAGCTATAATGGGTGCAGCTGGAGCAGCAACTACTGCATTTGGTGCAGCTGGAGCTGTAAAAGCAGCGTCTAAAGCGGGCAAAGGTGGAATACTTGGTGCCCCAAGTGCACTTAAAAACGGTTTAGGTGCATACGCAAAAAGCGAACAATTTAAAAGACAAAACCCAGGCATGCACAGAGCAATGACTCAGTTTGGCAACATGAAAAAGGCTTGGCGTAATGGAGATTCAGTTCCTAAGACTCCCGAAGAAGCAGCAAAGATGGCTAAAAAGGCTGAACAGGCAAAGACAACAAATAAGGCTGCTCATGAACAAAATAAGAAAACAGGGTTTAAGAGTACTGGTGATGTTGCAAAGGATGCAATGGTAGATCAATTTGGAAACACAAAACTAGATAATAGTGACAAAACTTTAAGCGATTATCTAAAAGACGGCGCCGAAATCAAAGCTGCCGAAATGGATGAAAATGGAGGGATTGCAACTCTAAAAGACAAAGATGGTAGAGAGTTTAACGTTGCCTTTGGTGAAGGTATTGATGGAAAATCTGGAAGAATAACAGCTGCAGACCCATCCTCTGTTGTTGGACAAGATCTGTATGGCAAGCCAAAGGAAAAGGGAACAAAGGAAGATGCCAACGATGTACTAGCAATGAATGATGCTAGTGGCGGTGATATAGCAGGAGAAGGCTCTTCTGAAGAAATTCAAGGAAATGAAGACAATCAAAATAATATTCAAATGGATAAAGATGGAGACTTTAATGCTGCAGGCATGACAACTGCACCAACAGTAGGCGATATTGAAGATGGTGGCAATTCTCCTTCTAAGGATGTTGACGGCGAAAACTTCAGAATGAAGGCTGATGTTGATAACGCCATTCAAGATGGAGCTCACAACGGTATGGCGGTTGATGCTAACGGAAAACAAGAAAGCGTCAGCGGTTTAGTAGATAACAAAGGATTTGTAAAAAACGGTGTTGACATTAAAAAGGACGAAAATGGCAACAGCTTTATAGTTGGAAACAATGGCAAAGCTGTTCCCGTTAGTCAATTTGGAGAAAATGGATATAGGGTAAACGGCTTCCAAAGCACACTTAACAAAAATAATCAGGCTGTAGGTTTAGATGGTAAATCACACGATATATCTAATTTAAAAAATGCAAATGGCGAACTAAATAAATCAAAATTACAAAAAACAGCAGCTGGTGGAGCATTCTATACAGCAAATGATGGCGCTATTATACCAGCAAGTGGAAATGGTGGAATTGAATCAGTTTCCCAAGGTATATCTCAAAGTGGCCAAGCTCTAGATACACAAGGAAACATTACAAAAATCTCGTCAGATCACTTAAATAGTAACGGAACAATTAATACTTCAAAAGCTAGTAGTGATGGTAATGGTAAGTTTACTGTACCTGGTCAAAATGGTAGTCAAGTACCTGTAAATATGTCTACTGGTGGAGCTGCTGGAATCGTTGGAGATAACCAACAAATAGCAACCGCAATAGATAAAAACGGCAACTTACAAGACGTGTCTTCTTATGTTGGAAGTAATGGCAAAGTTGATTCGTCGATGTTATCTGGCCCAAGTGGGGCTAAGACTTTAGATATTGGAAATGGAGTTTCTATTTCAGCTGGAGATGATGGTTCGTTAAGTGGCATGCAAATATCTCAAGGTGTCGGAACAGCGGGAGTTGGTAACGATGGAATGCTACACAATGTTTCTGGGTCAGTTGATCCTTCAACAGGCCTAGCTAAGGCAGACGCAATAAAAACTGATGCACAGGGATCTTTTGTAAGAGCTGATGACGGTGCTAGAGTTGCTGTATCTGAAAATGGATCAATTCAAGGAGCAGTAACAAAATCCGGAGCAAATGCTGCAACTGTTAACCCATCTACCGGCCAAACTGATAATATATCAAGGGCATCGGCAGCAGCAGGAGGCTTCATGTTAGGCTCTATGATTCTTGGTAACTCAGGAAAAGGTTCGGTAAGAACAGATAGTGGGTCTATGGCAAGTGGAAGTTACGGATATTCATCTTCTGCACCAAGCTTCTCTGTGGCTAATAACAGTTCTCAATATGTTGCACCCGAAGCCATAACTCCAAGTACAGGAACAATTTCTCCATCTTATGTTGAGTTCCATAGCGATGGAACTATGAGTGCGCCAGGCATTAATGGAGGCAGTGTACCTGTAATGGAACACGCACCTGGATTATATACTCCAATGGTTGGAAGCACCTATAATTCAAGTGCAAGCGCAGGACACCAAAGCATGAAAGTCAATATAGGAGACGACTCTCCTCTGTTATCCCACAGTTATTCTGCTGACTCATCATTAGCAAGTGGTTATAGTGTAAGTCAAGGAAGTCTTGGAAGCTATATACAAACAACAGGCGGAGAATATGCAGAATTATCTCCAAGGGGAATTACATCAAACGGATCTGGTATTCAAAGATACAACTCCTTAGGTTCAGCTGATCCAAAAGGTAACTACACATATACAATGGGATCTAGCGGTATAGACCAACTTAGTGAAATATCTGGCACACAAACTTACAATCCGACATCTTACAGTGGTCCGGTTGCCATTAGGACTAATGATTCAGGAGATGGCAGATACAGGACAGTTCATAGTGATGGAATGTCATCTAACGGTGGCGTTCTAAGGTTTGATGCCAATGGCAGGTCTAACCCTAGCGGAAACTATGTCATGTGTAACTCATCTGGTGGTGGATACCAATTTGTAGAAGCAACAACCTCTTCATCTGGTAACATTAACACATATCAACAACACACTAGTTTGGGTAATTTAGAGCTTCAAAGAAGTGCCGATGGTGGATATGCGATTGATACAAGTGGTGGAGGACAAGTAATTCACTCAGGTGACGGAACGGCAAGACTTGATCTTAATAATGGTGGATCTTTTGAAATTGCACGATCATCAATTATTGGCAAGGATTCTGTAAATTATCCGCAAGTTAGTGGCAAGAATGGTGAATCATATTGTTTAGTACCTAACACCCAATTCCATTACAATGGTAGTACAAGCGATTTTGCTTCAAGCTTAAGAGGAACAGCTGCTTCTGGCCTAGTAAATCAAAGGATTGATCTTGGCAGTGGCATTTATACCCCAGTTTCTGATGCAGACATTTCAAGGTCTTACGGCAAAGGTCAAAGTGATGATGCATACTACGTTTCAAATAGTATGGGTGGATACGATTTAGCAACAAGAGATCAAATGAATGACTTTAGTGTTCCTAAATATACACAAAGACTTGCAAACGGAACAGGAAATATTCAATCAGTATTCAATAAAACTGGAGACCAAAAGGCATCAAGTGTAAATTATTCTAGCAACCTTTCTTATGTAAGCAACGCAAGTAACGGTAAGGTTTTATTTACAACAAGTAACGCTGATGTTAGATATGATGCTAATAATGACCCAATTACACAGGGATATGCACTTATTCCAGCCCAAGGTATGTTTGGACATAACCTTGACAGAGCAAGCCTACAAGATGGACAAGATGTTCAAGTTGTAGAAAAGAATGGTATGGAATATTACTTAACCAAGGTTAGTCTTGATAAAAATCACAACGTAACATCTGGACTAGAAGCTTTTAAGCCTCCACAATCCGGACAAGGTGTATTTAGTTCAAGAGCTAGATATTCCATTAATAGAGGTCGAATCAAAGATACTAATATGCAACCAAGAGACACATCAGATTTTATGGGTAAAACTGGTGGAAAAGGCAGAAGATTATTTTAAAATAACACAATTTTAACAAAATAAGGCTGTAGCTGTTGTGGCTGCGGCCTTTGTTTATACTGAAGTTATTTTGCTGTATAATATAGTGTAGGTAGATTAAGATATTTTTAATGTAATCTAACAAGTAATATACTGTTAGAAATTTTTATAGATAAGGAAGTGACTTGTAGTGAAGACAGATAATTCCAATGCAATGGATGATATGCGAGATGCTGCTGAGCGAAATATAGACGCGGCCAGGAACGCCAAAAAAATAGGCAAAAAAATAAAAAAGCTTTCTCAAAAATCTGCTAAAGCGGGCGGTAAATCAGCTGCAGGCGGAGGCAAGACCGCTGGAGCAGTTAAAGGCGGTGGAGCTACAGCTAATGCAGGAGCTTCTGCTGGTGGAGGTGCAGCAGCTGGAAGTGGTGCGGCGGGAGGCGCTAGTGTAGCTGGAGAAGCCGCATCAGCCGCTGGAACAGCAGCAGGAGCCGGTGCAGCAGCCGGAACAGCAGGAAGTGGTGGCGGAGGACTACTAGCAGCCTTGGCAACACCAGAAGGACTCTTAATTGTCGGGATCATAGCAATTATCTTGTTATTAGTTGTTGTTGTTTCTGATTCTATAGATCCATCAAGTTCAAATAATACCCCAGGTGGTAGAATAGAAGAAGCACAAAAAAGAGACTACATAGATGACAAAGAAGCCCAAAAACAAATGGAAAAGCTGGACAAAAAAATAGAAGAAGCCGAAAAAATGGAGGATGGAGATAAAAAAGTCAAAAAGCTTAAAGAATTAAACGGGCAAAAAGAAAAACTTATTCGTAAATATACAATGGATAATCAATTTGAATATTTAGCCAAAATTATGATAGATGAGGCCGATGGTGCCTATGAAGAAGCAAAGAAGAAATATAATGAAGAATATAAAAAATATGCAGAAGATCCTAAGTATAGAACACATGATAACTTAGAAGGACAAACCGTCTACCAAAATCCTGAAAACGCTCTATTTTATAAAGATTATAGTGTAGACTCATTAACTGGGAAATTAATTTTTAAAGAGTCTGATAAAGTTGAACCTAGAGGAAACTCTTTTGTTGACGGAACAACTGGAGAGGATTTAACAAGCCCTACAAATGAAGAAGGAAAAACACTTGATAGAGCCCCAACAACTGGAATTGCTTACGTAATAGCTGCCTACCATGTATCAAGAGGAGGAACCGTTCCAGTTGTCCACACAGCAGACGATGCAAAAAAATTTGCTTATTATGAGAGATTTAGAGAAATAATAGAAGAGGCGAAGGGTAGTGGAAGTCTATATGAATATAGAGATACCCTAAATGAAGAGAAAAAAAGACAAAGTGTATATGTTGTAAGGTTTAAAGACGCAACAATACTACAAAAGGATAATCGTGAAGAATCCAAGACCAGAAATGTGCCAGCAATGACTCCTGTGGAAGAAGAATTCGAATACACAGAATACTCTTATCACGGAGAAATATCACCTTTTAATATTGGTAGAATACTGGAAATTATGTTCTTGGAAGATAATGAATTTTATGCCGATGCACTGGCTACATACACAGGACCGGCCTATACAGGTGATTCAGGGTCTTCATTTGGAGGAACCGACGGATCGCCTATGATTGGATCTGGATTTACAGGCAATGTTGATGACGCTATTAAAAGTTTAAAAGCATCATGGCCAGAAAAGATGGACCCTAGAAGAATTACTTTAATTAAAACAGCTTTATCTGCAACAAAAGGTGGAGTAAAATATGTTTATGGTAGAGGACATAGCTTACAAGACCTACAAAATCCTAAATGTCCATACATGGATTGCTCTGGACTAGTAGGTTGGGCTCACGTTATATCCGGCAATGACTTTGGTATCGTTGCAAGAGGAAGAGCGCCCGAGGCTAAAAAATACAAATTAATGCCTGGGGTGAAAAAAATCAGCCTTAAAGACCTCATGCCTGGAGATATTGTATGCAAAGACGGCAAAGGAGCGCATACCGGTATATATGTAGGAAGAAATTCTTCGGGTCAAAGAATGTTTGTTCACTCGCAAGGAAAAGGATCTGCCAGTACAATAACTAATCCTGGTAAAGGGCCACAGTTTAATAATCAATTTTGCTCTGCACAATATGGTGTAAGAATCCCTGTTTTTAATGATAACCAAAAATGGGAAGGAACTGAAAACCTTTATAAAAAAGATGAAGCTGCTACAAAAAAGAGAAACGAAGAGCTTGAAAAAGAAAGAAAGAAAAATGATGAAAAAAGAGATAAGAAATATGATAAGCTTTATAAAGAAATTGAAGAACTAGACAGCTCTTTATTAAACTATAATGTTTTAGATCGTTTAAAATACTACAATCCAAGTGGAAAAAGTACATCTAAGACAATAGATGCAAATGGTAAAATGAAAAATACCAAACAAAATCAAAAAGCAAAAAAAGAAGAAGATTTGGCTGCAAAGCTAGCGCTTGCTGGTAATGACGAAAACCCAACGAGGGATGATAGTGTCGTTGGACATTCAAACGGATACAAAATTGCTGACTCAGAAATTAAAGAAATAGCTAATTTATGTTATTCTCAACAGCAAAGCAAGAAGGGTGTGGCAGCGTTGGCATCAATGTATGTAAACACCTTCGAGAAAAAAATTCGAGATGAGGGTAAAAAAGAACTAAAGGCCGAAGAATTAATGTCATACATTAAGAATAAAGGTAAGTTCATAGATGGAAGCGAAACTGGCGAAGCGCCAGAAGAAATGCAAAAAATTGTAAAAAGTATTGTTGTTAATGGCATTAAGGGCGTACCTGGATATGTTGAGGAATATGTTAAAGCCGAAGACATAAAAAGTGCTAAAAATGATGGTGTAGATGTAACCCCGGATAAATATGAAAAAGATAAAACAGTTATCGAAATGCAAGATGGCACAACCTTTGTCTTTGATGGACAATATGGAAATTTAATTACAGGATATACTAATAGAGATGGTAGGTCAGAAAATGATTTTATTGCCTTTGACTACGAAAAAGGAACTCCTTTTAGCAATAATATTAATGAATTTGGCAACCCAACAAACTCAGACTATGCAGCAGCTTCTGCATTAGAACACGTTCTAAATTCTCCATATTACCAATGGTATGTTTACTACAACCATGATTGCGATCATGAACCAAGTATGGATTACTTATGTAAACATTGCCACGCAAAACCAAAAATTAACACAACAGGTATATTGTTCTGGAAAAAAGAATTTACTGATTACGAATTTAGAAAAGCTGAATATCCTGACAAAACTTCTAAGATGAGAATCGATTCTGACGGAAAGCTCGAAGATGTTTCTGATGATACAATTATTGTAAAAAGAAAAATTCAAATGTATGCAGATGAAATGAGAAATACTATTGAAAAAGATCTTAGAACAGAAGATGAAATGCTAAAATTAAAAAAAGACGATGGTAAATTTAATGCTATGCACCCAGAAAAATTCAAGAGAATAGTTCTTGAATACGATGCAGGCGGGTTTGATATCGATGCTTACTTAGCAGAAAAGGGCACAGGTTCATCTCAAACATATAGAGAAGGTCTTGTCAGTGGTACGGGTATGGACGGTAGACTTGAAGTAGACGCTTTAATATCTGAGGCAAGAAAGCACATTGGTGAAAGACCAGATGCTACTGTTTACCCACACTTCAACAATGGCAAAGGTTGGAATTGGTGTTCAGGCTTTGTAACAATGTGTGCTGATAATGTCGGCATAACAGACAAAAAGACTGGAATGAGTGCTAAGTTCGGAAATGGTATAATACCAAGAACTTTAAGCACTAAGGACGGAGCAAGAGCCTTTGCCAAAGAAGGAAGATTCCACTACGCAAATAGCTCATATCAACCACAGCCAGGAGATATAGTATATTTTGCAATGGCAACAAAGAAAAACCCAACCCCTAATAGGAATAGTATTTCTTCAATAAACCATGTTGGAATTGTTACAAGCGTTGAAACAAGTGGCAAGTTTATGTCAATAGAAGGTAACACATCTGGACCAGGATCTGGTAGCAGTGCGTCTCAACGTGTAGTTGCAGAAAAAGAAAGACCAAGGGCTTGGGTAGTTGGATTCGGTGTTCCTGCATATAGAACTGGACCTGATGGAGGACCATTAGTAAGTGGAACCCTCAATGAAAAGGTTATAGAATCCTTATTAAGGGCTGGATTTAGCGAAGCTGCAGTAGCAGGGATTTATGGAAACTTTTATGGAGAATGTGACTATGATAGAAACGGACAACTCAATATTAGCCTTGTAGAACATAAAGGCACTGGAGTTGGATTAGCACAATGGACAGCTGATAGAAAGCCCCCATTCTTATCATTCTTAAAACAAAAAGGATATACTTTAAAAAATGCTCCTATTGAAATACAATTAGAGTACTTTTATAAGGAAATAGATGCGGGCGGAGTTTGGTTACAGGTTCCTGATAAGAAAGGGTATTCAAAATATATGAAAGGTAAACCAAAAAACATTAGCTGGGAAGAATTTAAAAGAGTAGACGATCCTGTCTATGCAACAGCAATGTTTTGCAAAAACTATGAAAGGCCTGGAAAACCTCACATGGAAAAAAGAATTAGAGGGTCTCGAAAGGCTCAAGAAATCATTAGAAAAGTAAAGAAAAATATGGCAAGTTCATAAGCTTTAAAAAAGGGGTGCTTTGCCCCTTTTTGATTTGCAAAAAATTCTTATGTTATAATGTGTATATAGCCCAAAAGTTAAGTTGTACAAAATATACAACATAGGGGCGTAATGAAGTGTGAAAGGCAGGTGCAGTAAATTGGCAAAAGACATGTATGATGAAGATGATATAGATAATTCAGCCTTTATCCCCTTAAACTATGACGAAGACGGAAAAATACTGGATGGAATGTTCAAAATAAGAAACGCCATTGAGGCCGGTGTTTTATTTTATGTAGTAAAATTTATCGTTGAACAATTTAATACAATTGAAGACAAAAGTATACACATGGCAGTTAAGTTTCTCGTTCCTGGAACAATTGCAATATTAGGGCTACTTGGATATCAGGGAGATTCGCTTTCTCAGACAATACAGCTAATATTTAATTATTATAAAAATAGAAGAAGGCTTAAGTTCCGCAGAATTAAGAAACAAAGTAGCAACAGTTCTTCCGTTTTTGGAAATAAAAAAGTTAAGGCTAAAAATAAAACAAATGATAATAAAAAGAAAAACAGACTTTTTGGTAAAAAGAAAAACAAGTCTACCACAGAAGAAACTTCTATCCATTCAAAGGAAAATAACAAAGACAAAGACAAAAATAAAGAAAAAGAAAAGAATGTTAAAGAAAAAAAACGTTTTAGTTTTATAAAGAAAAACAAGACAAACAAAAAGGATGAAAAAAATCAAAAGAAAACAACAGAAATAGAAGAGAAGAATAGAAATATAAAAGGAAGCAAGTCAACAAAAACAAAGAACGATAACAGATCTAAAAAAGAAAAAACAAAAAGCTTTTTTGGCAAAAAGAGGGGTGGTAATTAAAAATGGCATTATTTAAAAGTCAAAAAAATGACACACCAGATTTTTTAAGAGATAAAAAACCAGATGTTAAAAGGAGAAAAAAGGCCCTTGCTGCAAAAAACACTAAAAAGAAAGACAAAGAAGTAACGGAGTTTGTACAAGATTTTCTACCGATAAAAGATATCAGAAATGGCATTATTGAAACAAAAGATAACAGATATATTAAAATATTAGAAGTTGAGCCTATCAACTTTACATTAAGAACAGAAGAAGAAAAATCCAATATTATATGGTCTTTTGCCAGTTGGCTAAAAATTGCCAATGTTAAACTTCAGTTTAAGTCAATAACAAAAGCTGCTGACTCTGAAAAACATATAGAGCTATTAAAAAAAGATATGGTTGGAGAAAAAAATGAAAAAACAAAGGAGTTATCCAAGGCCTATATTAGACTTATTAGAGATATTGGGGCTCAAGAAGCCCTAACAAGGAGATTTTTCCTTATTATGGAATACGAACCAATAAGAAAAGGAAAAATTGGTGAATATCCAGAAATATACCAAACCCTACAGGTAGCTGCTCAACAAGCAAAAACATATTTAGCGCAATGCGGAAACAATGTTATAGTTCCTGATAACGAAGACGTTTTTTTGGGAGAAATACTATATCTTTTATTTAACAGAAAATCTTCTTTAAACGAACCTTTTCAATCAAGAGTTTCAAGAGTGATTAACGACACTATGAAAGTCAAAGGTCTAAAAATGGGAATCGATGAACCACCCTATATACCAGCAATAGAATATATAGCTCCACGTGGTATTGATCTGAGCAAGAGAGATTATGTAATAATGGATGGATTATACTACTCATACTTATATATTAAAGAAGATGGATACCCAACAAATGTAATGGCGGGATGGTTATCTAGCCTTGTTAACGCAGGCGATGGAATAGATGTTGATGTCCACATGAAAAAAAGCGACAGGTCGAAAATTATAGAATCAGTATCAAGAAGAGTAAGACTAAACAGAATTAAGATGAAAAACAGCCGTGATACCAATAGCGACTATGAATCTATACGTGACTCTATTATAGCTGGACAATATATAAAAGAAGCAATAACAACTGGTAATGAAGATTTTATACACATTAATATAATCGTCACAATAACAAGTAGAACACTTGAGGGCTTATCATGGAAAAAACAACAATTAAAAGACCTTTTTAAGTCACAAGATATCGTAACAGAAGAACCAATGTTTAACCAAGAAGAAGCCTTTTTTGCAACTCTCCCTTTGCTAAAAGTAGGTCCTACTCTTTTTAGAAAATCTAGAAGAAACGTTGTAACATCTGGAGCTGCAAGTACATATCTGTTTACAGCTTATGAAATGTGCGATGACAATGGAATACTTTTAGGTGTCAACGCATTAAACAATTCTCTGTGTATAATAGATATATTTAACTCTAAGATATATAAGAATGCCAATATGACAATTATAGGTACGTCTGGATCTGGTAAAACATTTACAGAGCAACTAATGGCTCTAAGAATGAGAATGAGAGGAATACAAGTCTTTATACTGGCACCATTAAAGGGACATGAATTCAGAAGAGCATGTAAAAACATAGGCGGAGAATTTATAAAAATAAGCCCTGGCTCCAATAACTGTATAAACATTATGGAAATAAGACCAACAGACGTAATATCTGACGAACTTATAGAGGGAATAGATTATATGGATGAAGAATCCCTCCTCTCTAAAAAGATTCAGCAATTAAATATATTCTTTTACTTAAATATTCCGGACATGACAAATGAAGAGGAACAGTTACTAGACGAGGCTATTATTGATGTTTACTCCATGAGAGGGATAACCAACGATAATGAAAGCCTGTATGATAAAAATGGCAATTTAAAAGAAATGCCAACTCTGGGAGATCTTTATACAAACCTTAGTAGAAGCGAAAGAACAAGGAAGCTATCTACAATTGTTTCTAGATATGTTACTGGATCTGCTCAAAGCTTCAACCAACAAACGAATGTTAACCTTGAAAATAAATATATTGTTATAGATATATCTGACCTACAAGGGAACCTTCTTCCAGTTGGAATGTTTATAGCGCTAGATTATTGCTGGGACAAAATCAAAGAAGATAGAACAAAGAAAAAGGCAATCTTTATAGATGAAACGTGGAAATTGATAGGGGAAGGATCCAACAAGTATGCTGCCGAATTTGTTTTAGAAGTATTTAAAATCATCCGTGGATATGGTGGAGCTGCAATAGCTGCGACCCAAGACTTATCTGACTTCTTCGCCTTAGAGGGCGGTAAATACGGAAGAGGTATTATTAACAACAGTAAAACAAAAATAATTCTTAACCTTGAAGATGATGAAGCTCAGTCTGTAAAAGAAATTCTCAAATTATCAAGAATTGAAATAAGAAAGATCTTAAACTTTGATAGAGGTGAAGCCTTAATCACCGCTAACAACAATAAAATTAACGTTTTGGTAAAACCATCTGATGTAGAAAAAGACTTGATCACTACAGATAGAGCAGACTTAGCTGAACAAGCAGAAAGAGCAAAGCGTAAGGCGGAAAAACAAAAACAAAGAGAAGCAAGAGAAGCTCAGGAAAGAGCTATTATTGAAAGACAAAAAGCATTGCTTAAAAAAGACAACGAAAAATAAGAAAGGGGTGGCTTTTAAAGTATGACAAGCCAATCAAAAATCATGAATGATACAAATATGCCATCAGAAACACTAAATTGCTTAATAAAGTACGGGCAAATACCAAAAAAAGCATTATTACAATATATATTAAACACAAGTAGCGAAAAAGAAGCTGATAGAATTAAATATATGTTTAATGGTACTATAAAAAACCTAATAAAATCAGGCCGCATTTTTGAAAAAAGAGGAAAAAAAGAAACTGTTATAACAACTTATTATGATGCAGAAATCGATGAAAGATTTTTAGACTCTTTTTGGGTCTTTACTGAATTCTCGAAAGTTCTTAATCCAAAGAGCCATTTTAAAGCAGCATATCCATCTGATATATATTTTGCTCAAAATAACAAACAGTATGAAATCATGTCTCCAAAAACGGGAGATGAGTTTGAATTATCTGTCATAAAAAATAGAAATAGCCAAATAGAAGATGAAGAAAACAAAATAAATCTTATTGTTTGTGTATTGGACGACAAACAATTAACTAATTGTATATCATATGCAGGAGACATGGACATAACGTATGCACAGGTTCTCCATGATGGAAAAGAAAACCCAAAAATAAATATATTCAAGATTTAGGTGATAAAGATGTCTGAACAAACAAAGAAAGACATAAATATCGCCATAAAAGACATGAAAAAGGGAATAAGTTTTCTAAATAAGGCAAACTCATACCTTGATAGAAGTAACCCATTGTTAATCTCAACAGAATTAAAAAAATATGAAAAATTAATGGAAAAGGTCGTTAATGAAGCAAGGCTTATGCCTTTAACGCTCGGGTTGCAAAACGACCTAGAAGATATACAGAAAAATATAAAGAAATTTGCTGATATAAAGATACAAAGAAATGAAAAATATTTCTATATTAAAATGCCTGTCCTTCTAAATAAAAAAGAATCGGGCAATCCCAGCTATATAAGATCTACCTTGTTTTATGCCCTAAGGGACTATTTTTCCATTCATCATGAAGAAAAGATAAAAGAAAAATGCGTGATAGTTTTTAAGCATAACTACTCCAAAGAAAGACCTTACAGAGAAATGCGCGATCACGACAACATAGAGCTGAATTCTATTGTAGATCTTGTTGCTATGTTTATGCTTAACGACGATAACCCGTTATTATTGGATCATTACTATCTTTCAACTAACGCTATGAATGAAGATAATACAGAAATTTTTTTAATCCCTAAAAAACACTTTAAGGAATGTCTTACAGAGGGGGTGTTTGAATAATGACAGTTAAGTTTTTAGAAGGGTCTTATGCCGAAGAATTGCTTGAAGCAGTAGCTCTTTGTGGAGAATATCCATGGAGTGGATTGGACATAATTGAAAAAGACAGGACAATGCTCTTGCGCGCTCTAAAAAAGATTCGCAATGATTATTATATGAGTGTATCTGGATCTGCTGAAATGAAAACAATAAGATTTACAAAAAAAGGACTTACTCCCCTATATGAACACGGAGAAAAATATCTAGATCATTATCTAAGTATGAGCGAAGGGCATAAGTTCCGTGGAGGATCTAAAGCATCTGGAAATTCTGGTGCAATTCAAACATGGAGAAGGCACAGAATGGCCGAAATTCTCATGACTCTTAAATATCTTGGTGTAGCTGTTTGGAATTTTGACAAACCAGAACTTTTACTTGAATGTCACAACTCAAATTTAATAAGTCAAGATAAAAACTATTTTTATACTAGTATTCAATTAAAAAATGCTGACAAGGCTAGTTCTAAAAAAGTAGGCTTTACTCGTATTATGGGAGCCCTTTTTAGCCCAGGCGGGATATATTGTGTTTATCACACCAACAAGGGGCTTATTAAATGGCAGCAACAGGGAGAAATTAAGTCTCAACTAATGGTTGAAGAAATTGTAAGATATAACTGTGATAAAGTTTTTGGCGCCCCATTTCAGGCACAAAGAGCCATTATGTTTGGAAAAAGTATGAGTGTAGCCTTAGAAATTTTGAATTCAAATGGCGGGAAAAGGATGCAAAATAATTTCGAATTATTATCTTTCGACAACACATATAAAAACATACATTTCGTTACTTTCGACAAAGGCGGCAAAATTCAGTTAAAAATACTGATGACAGAAAACTGGCAAGAAAAGTGCAGGAAGGTACTTTTTGATCAAAATGTATTGTTAGATGATCACTCCTCTGTTGATGCAGATGCTAAGATAGATAACGCTTATGTATTGTCTTTTATTGACGGTGATATTGGAAGACTAAAGAAATTTAAAAGTGTTTCTATGATTATGCCGTCATATCAATTTCAAGTTATTTGCTTTCCATGGCAAGAAAAAATGGTAAAGGACTACATGGGAGATGTTACAACACATATAATTGAAGCAGATTTATTACTAGAAAAAATTCAGGAGGTGGGGAGCGTTGAACTTTAATGAAAACAAAGATAAAATACGAAAATATACCATTTTGGGTCTAATTGCTATGACAGTAATTCTTTATATTGCTGGTCTTATCACCCAACTTAAAAGTAAAAGTGGGAGCTCGACTGACACGTGGCAAGGAGAAAATCTTGTACAGCAAAAATTAAGTTTTTCCCCACCTGTTGCAATATACAAAGCTTTAACTGAGGGACAAGTTATCATAGGAATCTGTATTGCCCTTGTTATATTAGCCATATTTTACATGTATACATCAAGAACTAAAGAAGAAAATATGGATGAGAGAAACTTTAAAAATTCAAAAAAGGGCACATATGGTACTGCTGGATGGATGAAAGATTTTGAAAAAAAGGAAATTGTTGACATAAAAAATGTTGAAGAAACTACCGGCACTATACTTGGTATGGAAAAAGATGGGAAGGTTATTAGTCTCCCCCTAGATTCACCACTTAATAAACATACTGCTATATACGGTGCATCTGGTACAGGTAAATCAAGGTGTTTTTCAAGGCCCCAAATACTTCAATGTAGCGCAAGAGGAGAGTCAATTATAGTAACAGACCCTAAGGGAGAACTTTATGCTGATACAGCAACATACCTTGCAAACCTAGGATACAATGTTAAGGTTTTTAATTTAGTCGATCCACAATATTCAGATTCTTGGAACTGTTTAGGTGAAATTGCAAAAGACCCAAATCAAATGGAACTAATGGCTCAAACGTTTTGTGATGTTGTTATTAAAAACACATCTGGTGCAAAATCAGACCACTTTTGGGACTCTGCTGAAATGAGCTTATTAAAAGCTTTGTGTTTATATGTAGTTGATGGAGATAGATATAACGACAGCGAAAAAAACATAGGAACAGTTTACGAACTGTTAACAAACAATGATGATAGGCAGCTTGGAGAAAAGTTTGGGGCCCTACCCGACGGACATTCTTCTCTTCCTTCATGGAATATCTATAGGAAAGCTGGAGATAACGTAAGAGGTAACATCATCATAGGGTTAGGAGCAAGACTTCAGGTATTCCAGGCAGATATTATTAAAAAGATTACTCAGTTTAATGAGATTGACATGGAACTACCTGCAAGGGAAAAGTGTGCGTATTTTGTAATAATGTCTGATCAAGAATCTACACTTAATTTCTTATCCTCACTTTTCTTTTCTTTCTTGTTTATAAGACTTGTTAAGTATGCCGACGTTCATGGTAAGGGCGGAAAATGTGATGTACCTGTAAACTTTATACTAGATGAGTTTCCAAATATTGGACAAATACCAGACTTCACAAAAAAACTTTCTACCATCAGATCTAGAGATTTAAGAGTCGCTATAATATTTCAAACCTTATCTCAATTACAAAATAGATATCCAGATGGATTATGGGAAGAAATTATTGGTAACTGTGACACTCAACTTTTCCTTGGATGTACAGACCAAACCACTGCTGAATACATATCTTCTAGAACAGGAGAAATGACAATTGAAGTAAGTTCTACTGCGGTTAACAGGAAGTCAATAGCGGTTGCTGAATATATTCCAACATATAAAGAAACATCTTCTGTTGGTAAAAGATTTTTATTAACTCCAGATGAAGTTTTAAGGTTGGGAAAAAGAGATGAGTTAATTATCCTAAGAGGCCAAAATGTATTAAAAACAAATAAGTTTGACTACAGTAATCACCCTAGAGCAGCAAACTTCATAGAATCACTTGTAAGAAATCACGTTCCTGAATGGAGAAAAGATACAAATAAAGAAAAAGTAAATATTAAAAAAACTACAATAAACAATCCCATAGAAATTCCCGTTAGTGAAAACGCTATACCGAAGGGCGTTGTTATCAATAAAAATAATGAAAAATCAACAGGGATACCTCCGAGCAGAAAAATAAAACCACTAAACCTAGAGGATTTGCAAAGAAAGTAATATTTATGTAATATAAGTTTGTTAAGAATTAAATAAGTTATTGTTTTTAAAAATTAAGAAAGGAAGTTTTTTAGAATGACAAAAGAAAAAGTAATTACAATAGATAATGAATTGGCAGCAGAAACATATGAAGATAAGGTATCAAAAGATATAGATGAACTACAAAACAGTATTGACAAAAATGAAATAATAAGAGGTCGTGTTTCTGGAGTAGAGACAGTTAATGATATGCCAGTTGCTGTGGTAAGACACGGCACCATTAAGGTTATAATCCCATCGGTAGAATTTATGGATATAACAGTTAAAGAAAAAAACGACCCTATGCAATTATATAGAATACTAATGAATAAAAGATTAGGTTCAGAAATCGATTTTGTAGTAAAAGCGATAGATCCTGATAAAAAAATCGCTATAGCCTCTAGAAAGGAAGCTATGAAGCAAACTATGGATAAGGCATATCAAATGAAAGATAATGATGGCGAATATACAATTAAAAATGACGTACCGATTGAAGTAAGGGTAGTTGCTGTAATGAGGTCAGGTATAATTGTTGATGCTTTTGGCAAAGAAATTTATATACCACCAAAGGACTTATCTTATAATAGAGTTTATAATTCAGCCGAACTATTTACTCCAGGAGACAGGGTTTTAACACTTGTAAAGTCCATTACTAGAAAAGATGATGACGTAGAGTTAGTACTTTCAGTAAAAGAAGCATATGATAATCCTATTGGTGATATTATCAAAAGATATAACGAAGGTGATATATACACGGGTGTTGTAACAATGATCGATAAAAATAACGTCTTCGTAAGACTTGACGGAGGCATTGATGTACTTTGCAAGTATCCTAAATATGGACTTAACCCGATTATCGATGCAGAAGTTGCAGTTAGAATAACATTAAAAAATACAGAAATGAATAGGCTTTTTGGTGTTATAGTTAATGTAGCTAGAATTTAAAAGCTGGTGTTAACATGAATTTCTTTAAAAACTTTGGCCAAAATATTAAAATAAGCTTCAGTGCTATGAAAAACGCCACAGACGAAAGTGTAAATAACATCAAAGAGATGAAGGATGAATTTTCTCAAATGGACTTTAAAAAAATGCCAAAAAAAGGAATGTTCTATATAGCACTGAGCATTGCCTTGCTTATTGGCTTTATGGTGTTGGCATGGTTTAAGACAAGGTAGGTGACTTATCTTTGAAAGTTAACAATAAAAAAACATTGTTATCGTTTTTTCTAATTTTAATAACTTTAATGTTAACAGGATGCACAAATCAAGGTTACGATATAACAATTCTTCCAGATGATAGAGTTATGTTTTCCGAAACAATAACTACCGATGTTGACGTCATAAACAAAATTAACGAAAAAGAACTAAAGTTTGGTGAAATTTACAAACAAAACAAAGATTCTGTGGATGAAATTGACAGGATACACCCTTTGTTTCAAGAAACGGCATGGAGCTTTATAAACAAGGGGTTTGTAATAGAGGCCATAGAAGACACAACTCAAGTAGGTTTTAGAGCCAACAAGGAATATCCAAATATAGATGAATTTAATAAAGAACTAAAAGATCTTTATAAATCAAATTTATCTAGGTTAAAAGTACAAGCTGAACATATTGAAAAAATGACTGGAGATACATACATAGTATCTGGAAATTTAGAATTTTTACGTGATCCAGATTTTAAAGTAACAGAAAAAGAAGAAAAAGATTTAAAAGACCTTGTCGGAAGTGTAAGACCTAACGCATATCTCACTGTAAAAACACCCGGAGACTTAAAAGAACATTCTGGAGAAGTTGAAGAAGGCAAGGTTAAAATAACAAACTTTGAGGATCAAAACAAACCAACTCAAGTTAATGTTGTGTCTAGCATTCAAGACGATAAGGCAAAAATAATGCTGTATGCAGGTATTCTTGTTGCTGCATCCATAGTTCTAATATTAGTGATGAAAAACTTTAGAAAAATAAAGTTTATTATATTCAGAAAGTAGGTAATTCTAGATGCAGACATTAGTAAAATTAAGCAACTTTACATTTCCTATTGCTTGGTGGTATTTAATAATTGGCCTCTTATACGGATTCATAAGAATATATGTCATAAAAAGTATTCAAAAAAACAATGAAACTTCAGACAAGTTGTATCCACTAGTAAAAAAAATAAAAGACAAAAAATTAGACGAAGAAACTGAGACCGAAGAATTGTCACGCTTATATAAAAAATATAACTATAATGCTATAAAGCCAATGGTTTTAAGGTATGCAAGACACTTGTTAACTATTTTTATAATTTTCCCACTAATCCGAATAAATGAAGAAACTATCTTTGGATATACAAATTCTTTATCTTTTCTATGGATTGACGACATATTTAGAAAAGGTGGAAACTCACAGTTGGCTTTACTGGTATCTATTATTGGGACAATTCCTATAGTAACCCGTATTAAGCTTACTAATATAAAAAACATATTGAGAATTATTGTTGATATAGTTTCTTCTTTTCTTATTAACCTTTTGTGCGGGAAATTTTTGTCGGGAGCAGCATTGTTATATATGTTAGGACAAACACTTGTAATGTCTATATATAAAATCAAAAAACAACATACCGTAATAAAAAACAAAAAAACAGGTTATACACAACAGGTGAACACAACGGAAGACCAACCCAAAAACATTATAAGCGCATCAAAAGACCTTTATACATCTGTTGACAAACTGTTTGATTATATCATAGATACAAACTTTACAGAACCCATAAAAAAAAGCAAGCAAAAGAAAAAGAAGAGCTAATTACTGCTCTTCTTTTTCTGTATATATGTTATTTTTAATAAAGTCTATGTTTTTATTAAAATCAACCATTAAAACTTGCTGCCTCTTAACCCAGCTAGAAGAAAAACTTCCGTCTATAGGTATTCTAAAGCTATCTATATTGTATGTTTTATACTTACCAAGACTCAATATCATGCTAAAACACTCGCCCTGGCTCATGTCTGTTGATATTAATGGGAGTGCTTTTTGTAACAATTTGTTTATTTCTAGTATATTTTTCTTTTTTATATTATCGAAGGTTTTAGTTAAAAGAATTCTTTGTCTTTCTGTTCTCTCAAAATCAGAGTTTCCAACGTGTCTAATTCTTGCATATGCCAGGGCTTGATCTCCATTTTCAAGAGTAATGTCGCCAGATGAAAGTATATTATTGGTTCCCCATGGTCTATTATTGATGTAATTAATTTCGTCAATGACCCGATTCATTTCTTTTCGTTCAGGTTCCGATATATTAACCTGCACTCCGCCTAAATCATTAAAGATATCTATAAATGATTTAAAATCTATTTGAACAAATCGGTCAACAGGCAAATTGAAGTTTTGATAAAGAGTTTCTTTTAAAAGATCTGCCCCTCCATAGGCATAGGCTGCATTTAATTTTGCTTTTCCATAACCAGGTATTTTAACATACATATCTCTCATAAAAGATGTTATTGATATAGTATTGTTTTTGTTGTTAATAGAAGCCACAAGCATACTATCACTTCTGGCCCCAGGAACATCTCCTCTTTCGTCTGTCCCTATCAGCAATATATTAAACACATCATCACTATTTTCTATGGGCTGAACATTAGCTTCCATGAAGTCATAAACGCTCTCTTCTTCTTGCGCCTGTAACTCTTCTGGAGTGAGCTGTTTTTTTTCATCTTTTTCTCTTAGTATTTTATCTATTTCATTTTTCTTACTTTTCATTTGTGTGACCTGTGTATGCTTCTTTGCCCTAATTTTATCATATGTTTTATTTGCATAAACACAAATACAAAAAAGAAATAAACAAATAAAAAGCAGTATCGTTAATCCAATTTTTTCTTTTTTATGGTTTTTTTTCAAAGACATCACCGAAAATTTAAAATTATTATATTTATTATATATTAAGCACGAGTTCTTGTCAACGATTGTTTTGTGTCATTGATTACAAGCAAAATATTTGCTACAATGCAAATATAAAATGGAAAAAGAAGGGAGTTTTTTTGTTGGAAGAAAATAAGCAAGAGTCTAAAAATTCTTTAATAGAAATAAAAAAAGACATTAATAATATTCTTGCAATTATGGAAGAAGATAAAGAAAAAGATATTATCATAAATAGACTACATAATGAAGTACAAAACTTTAGGAATAATTTAATATCAAAACAAAGCGATGCTATACTAATGGACATCATTCATCTTATTGATCGTAACAACAAAATTATTGACGATTTTAAGAAATCCGAAATGCCTGGAAAAGATGAAATTATTATACAAATACAGGGCATGTCTTATGATCTAGAAGACATACTATATAGAAACAATGTTGAAAATTTTGTTGTAGAAGATCAGGAAATAGATGTTCAAAGACAAACAATAGTAAAAACCATAGACACAAATAACAATGATCTTGTTGGCAAAAAACACTCAAGTGTACTACCTGGATATCATAGAGATGGTATGGTATTCAGGAAAGAAAGAGTTTGTGCCTATAAAAAGGGAAAGGAAGGTCTAGAAGATGAATAAAGTTTTAGGTATAGATTTGGGCACAACATATTCATGTGTTGCCTATATAGACGAAAATAATAAGCCTGTAGTTTTAAAAAACAGCGAAGGCAATTTAACAACACCATCAGTTGTATATTTTGAAGATGGAAACGAAGTCCTTGTTGGCGAAAGTGCAAAAGAAAGTTCAAAAATATATCCAGAAAAGTCTGTAGCTTTTATTAAAAGAAGCATGGGTCAACCAAATGCCAACGTTTTTGTAAATGACAAAGAGATGACACCTCCAGAAGTATCATCATATATATTAAAAAAGATCGTTACAGATTCTTGCGACACTTTAAAAATGGAAGGTAAAATTTCTGATGACGAAAATATTAAAGATGTCGTAATAACATGCCCTGCTTACTTTGGAATAAACGAGAGATCTGCAACGAAAACAGCGGGAGAGTTGGCGGGACTAAATGTTTTGCAAATTATCAATGAACCTACAGCAGCAGCTATCACCTATGGAGTAGCTGACAATAAATCTGACAAGGTTGTATTAGTATATGACTTAGGTGGCGGAACTTTTGACGTAACAATCATACATATTAAACCTGGCGAAATAGATGTTGTTTGCACCGGTGGAGATCATACACTAGGTGGAAAAGACTGGGACGATACCATTATTATGTATGTTGACGATGAATTTTCTAGACAAACAGGAACATCTGAAAGCATATTGGATGACCCAGAAACCTTACAAGAAATTACATTATCAGTAGAAAAAGCTAAAAAGCTTTTAACCTCAAAAGAAAAAGCTCCAATATCAGTAAACTACAAGGGCAAGAGAGCTAGAATTGAATTAACTAGGGAAAAATTTGACGAATTAACAAAACCACTTCTTGATAGAACTATTGCGCTTACCCAAGATATGATTAAGGAAGCTGGCAAAAAAGGTTATTCACCAGACAGCATTGACGAAATTCTTCTTGTTGGCGGATCTTCAAAAATGCCTCAAGTGGAAAAAATAATCAAAGAAACATTTAACAAAGAGCCAAAGATGTTTGATCCAGATGAAGCAGTGGCTAAGGGTGCAGCTATTTTTGCCTCAAAAGAAAATGAATATAACATTCTCTTAGATGAGCTTGCCGCAGCTACTGGACAAGACAAAAAGAAGTTAAAAGACGATATTGAGTCGGGAAAAACCACGGCTGCCGCTGTAGCGAGTGCTGCTGGCGCTCCAATTGCAGCAAGAAGACTTATGTCGTCTGAGGGAATAAAAATAAAGAACGTATCTTCAAGAAGTTTTGGTACAATAGCCCTTAACAACAATGGAGAAGAAAAGCTATTCAACATTATATTTAAAAACGATTCACTTCCTAAGGAATCAACCCAATCTTTCTACCCTTCTGCAGATGGACAAAAGGATATACGAATAAGGGTATTAGAAAACTTATCTTCTGATGCAGAAATAGACCCAAGTCTTGGTAGCGACATTGGTGAAGCACAGCTTACTCTACCTCCAGGAATTAACAAATCAACAGTTATTAATATAACATTCAAGCTTAATACAGCGGGTCTTTTAGAAATTAAGGCAACAGAAACGAAAGAAAACACAAGTGTAGAATCTAAATTTGAGGTTAAAGAAGACTTAGGGGAAGAAGAAAAAACAGAAGCTATGAGAAGAGTTAGCGATGCAAACCTCTCATAGAAAGATAAAGATTGCCAAGTGAACACTTGGCTTCTTTATATATATTTTTTGAAGTAAGTAGGTGAACTATATGGCAAAAGAAAATTATTTTACACTTCTTGAGATACCAGCCAATGCTAACACAGACCAAATAAAAGAAGCAATAAATAAAAAGAAATCACAGTGGCAAGCAGAAACTAAAAATCCGAGAAAACAAATGCAGGCAAGGAAAAACATTTCTAATATTCCTGAAATTGAAAGGATTATGTTAGATGATGATTTAAGAGAAATTGAAAGACAAAAGTTTGTTCAAGTATCTAAAAGAATACAAAACGATATTCACAACAAAATATCTATTTTAGAAACAAGGGGATATATAACAAAAGAAGAATTATCAGATCTGTTAAATGAAGCCAAGGGATCTTTAACTAAAGAAGAAGTAATAAGCATGATACATGTAGATATAGCGTTAGATGATTATGATAATATAAATAACAATATATCTATTACTAAAGAAGAAAAACAGCTATTAGAATCTTACTTCAGGTCTCTATCCATAGATGACATGTCTCTATATAATTTTTACAAGGTAAACAAAGATTCAAATATGGTGCAAGTTGCTCAAAAAGAGCTATCTACCATATTGCAAAAAGGACAAAAAGATCTTAGTGACGAAATAAGACAAAAAATAGCCGGCTTAACTAAGTCTATTTTTCAAAATAACAAAATTGGATACGATAATTTCTTAAAAGGTAACAGGTTTATAAACCTTAATTCATATATAAAATCTGCCCTAATAGACAACAAAATAAAGCCAGAAAGCTACTTGGCCATACAAAACATAGCGAAATCTGAATATGGAATGTCTGAACAAACATTTAAAAACTACATAGAAAACAATGCTAAGGATAATGGTTTTGAAATTGATAGCTCTATATCTATGCTTATCCTTCTTTCAAACATGAATCAAAACCGAGAAGAAGCAAAGGAACAGCAAGCAATTGACACATCTCGAAAAGAAGAAGATAATGTAGTAGATGAAGAGGCAAAAAAAAGACAAAACATTACGGATTTTATTAAAAAAACAGATGACTTCGTTAAGGATGTTTTTACGAAAACAGAAAACAACATGAAAATCATCAAAAGTAATTTTGAAAAACCCAAAATGCTGAGTAACACCTTGTCTTACGTCATATATGCAGTTGCAGTTGGAATGGCAACATACAATGTCTTAGATTTTAAAAAATTAGATGATTTTATGCAAAACATATCGCTTTTTCTATTTTTTATCATAATCGCTATGTCAGGATACACATATTGGATAAGAAAAAAAAGTCAAGAGTTAGAAAATTTATATAAAAAATGCGATGATCTAAACAAAGCAGCAATAAGCAACAATAATAAATATAATAACTTTGATAGATCTATTCTATATAATAATAATCAGTCTGACTTTGATAGCTTTACCGGACTGGCAAATAGCATAAATAATGACTTTTCCACAATGGCAACTCACGGACAAGACTTATTAAACAAAATTAAAAAATATCCTAAAAAGCCGTTTCATCTTTATATTTTAGGGGGAGCTATACTAATGGAATTAATTATTGTCGCGTACCCTTATGTTATGCAAGGTATGCAATCAAAAGGAATAGGGTGGTGATTTATTGATTAATAAATGTTTTGAAGAATTAAAACAAGAAATAATAAAACTAAAAAGTGGTAAAAGTCTATTTACCCAAAATGAAATATTTGAAAATATTGAAAGCAACGAATTTCTTGGAAGCTTAACACCAGATGAGGCAGCATATCTAATAAATGAGCTAAACATTAACACAGATTGGGTTGAAGATGATGGCAAAACTTCTTTTGAAAAAATAAAAAAAGAAGATGGCGGTATTAACCTTAATAACATCGAATATGGAATAAAAGATCCCAACAATATAGACGAATGGGATTTAATACAGCCAGAAAAAAAAGAAAAACACACTGGCTTTCTAGATGCATACAACCAAAAAGACGAGTCTATTTTGAAAGACATAGATAAAGATGATCTAGACTTTCTTATAGATATATCTCCAGAAGAAGATGACCCATCTAAAAGTAATGCAAAGAAAAATACAGGATTCTTAGGATTGATAAATAACGAATAAAACAACAGGACGGTGAAACATGAAACAAAAAAAAGAAAATAATAGTATATTTTTCGCCATTATAATGTTCCTATGCACATTGCTTCTATGTATAACACTAACATTCAAGCTTACAAAACCTCTAGACGTAAAAAATATTTCTAAAAACCAAGAATCAAAAACAAGTAAGACTACAAATAAAATAATTAACACCTCAAACAATCTAGGTCTGCAAACAGGAAATATATCTGGAAATTTAATGCAAGAACACGGACCTTTTGCCTCTAGTGGAAAATATATATTTTATACAAAAAGCAATAATGGCCTAACGGAGTTATACAAGGCTGACACTGGATTAAAAAATAAAGAGCTAGTAATGTCTGCCAAAGACATAAGAAGCTTAAATATTATAAATAAGTATTTATACTGTATCGTAGACAAAGAAAGCTACAGTCTTGTTGCAAAAATAGATGTTGACACAAATGAAATGATGTACTTAGAAACCACAAAATCATCATATATTACCAGTTTAATATTTGACAACCAATTTGCTTACTTCACTATAAAAAACAACTCTAATGTATATAGAATAAACGATGATGATTCAATAAAAAAGATATATAATCCAAAAGACTTTCTCGGGTCATCATATTTAATTGGTGTTAACAATGGATCTATATACTGTATTAATGCTAAAGGCTTAATAAGCGTTAACTATGAGGGTGAATCAAATAATATATTAACCAATGAAATAACTTCAGTATACCAGAAGCCAATAATGACAAGGGATTCAATTGTATTTTTTGAGGACCTAACACAAAGAAATCTTGCAGTATTTGATCTTGAAGAAAAAAATATAAAAAAAATAAAAAAAGACAATATTAAGTTTTATAACTATATCGATGGATTCTTATTTATTTCAAATGGAGAAAAGGTAGAGTATACCACAGATTACGTTAATTTCAATAAAGCCAATGACATAAAATTAAACAACTCACCATTTTATTTAAGTAATAAACATTTAATATACTTTCAAAATGGTGAGCCTATACAAATCCAGATTAACTGGATACTAATATCTTAAAGAAAGGAAGTGCTTGTTCTTTGAAAAAAATAAGCAAAATAGCTGTCTCTGCTGCTGTTGCTTTAGGTTGCTCCACAAATCTAGTATTTGCAACAAATGACCTTGCGGAAATCAACAAGCTTATTATTAATGATAACCAAGTTGAGCAAATGCCAGCGCAAAATCAAGAGCAATCAAAGGAAGAAGAATTAATTACAAAAAAACCAGAACAAACTGAAAAAACTGTAGATACTGGATCAATATACCTAACTATTCTAAACTCTAATAGCTCCCCTGTAGAGGGTGCAGAATTCACTTTGAAAGACCAAAAAGGCAATATTTTACAGTTTACAATATCTGATGAAAAATACAATTATATGGAAAACGGATATTACAATAAGCTAACAACAAATACAGATGGTGGTATACATATAAATAACTTACCATTGGGGAATTACACATTAAATTATAAAAGTAACATAGATGGTATGAGGGCAAAAGATCCTATTAATATTAATATAACACCGGGTCTTAACCACGCAACATACAAGTTTGCAGTTGATGGAGCAAACAACAATACAGACAATTCACCTCAAAACAATTATGGCGCTCCTATATCTGATATTGATGTATCGGGAGATGGCGCTTTTGAACTTAATGTTACCACTGATGAAAACGTCGGTGTTGCAGGGATTGAATTTGAACTCCTTGATGCAAATGGAAAGAAGGTAGAGTGCAAAGGGTCAACTGGAGTTTATCGTGTAAATGAAAGTTCTGGCGACAGACTATTTACCAATGCTAATGGCAACTTGTTCCTTAGGGGACTAAAAGACGGAACATATAAATTAAGGCAAGTAGGTCTGGCTAATGGTTTTAACAATGAAAATGCTTCTGCAAATTTTACAATATCAGGCTCCGATACCAAGAAGAAATCAATAAAATTCAAGTCACCTCGAGGCAGCATTATGATTGAACTTCGTGATGCTGATACAAAAAAGGAAATATCTGAAGGAAAGTATGTATTAAAGGACGCATCTGGTAAAGCTATATCTGTAACTGGAGAAAAGGGCGTTTACACAAAAACTAATAACGAATCTAATACAGAGCTAATTCCTTATAATGGGTACATTAATATATCTGGATTGCTAGCTGGAGATTATAAACTAGAATCAATTATCAGCCCTGCTGGATACGCGAAGACATCCATAGGACTAAATGTTAGAGCCGACCATGAAGATAAAAAAGAAATTGCTCTTGGAATTGCCACCGGATCATTAGAAATCAATATTGTTGATGAAACAAACGAAAAAGCTGTTGAGAAGCATGGTGTTAAGCTCCTTGACAAAGACAATAAGGAAGTTTTTGTTGAGCTAAAAAATGACGGAATGTATGCTTTTTCAAAAACAAAGACAAAAGACAAGATGAAGACAGATAAAAATGGGCAGATTTTAATTAGCGGACTACCTGTTGGAATATATAAAATTCAGGAAACCGATCCAGCCAAGGGGTACTTAAAAAACAAAAAAGAAGAAAATATTAGCGTAGAAGAAGATAAAAAGTCTACACTAGACATAAAAGCACAAAGATCTAATGCTGCTATAGGTATCATTGACGAACAAGGGCTTCCTGTTGCTGGTGCAAAAATATCCATTATAGATAAAGACAATCAAAGGGTCTTTAGTGGAGAAAGCAATAAAAATGGTAAAGCCCTTATTAGTGGGGTAAAAGCAGGCAAATATAAGTATAGAATAAGAAGCCTACACTCTCCATATATCAATAAAGTTTATGAAGGATCATTTAATATAGATAAGAACGGGGACGTAGCAGACCTATCCGACATTATTGTTGAATCCAATAAAGTTATTATCAAAACTAACAACATAGAGGGTGTATATTTTAAAATATACAACAAAACAGAGTCTTTTGTGCAAGAAACATCAACAGATATTAATGGCGAAATAGTTTTTTCTGGCATGGAAGATGGGAAGTATACGATTATACAAACTGACGGACCTGACAATGTAGAGGTCTCAAAAGAAAAAGAGAATATTAGTATCAATAGAGACACTAAAAAACCTATAGAGCTAACCTTTGACCTAACAGTTAACGAAACTGAAAATGAAGAATCAAGCAAGGATCAAGAAAAAAACAACAAACCTTTTATTATAGGTCTTGTAATTGCAACGCTTGGCGCCTGTGCAGCATATATCTCGAAGCAAATAAAGGATAAAAAAGAAGAAGATAAAGAAATCTCCGAAGATACAAATGAAACCGATTATGATGAAGATAATCTAGATACTGAGAATAATGAAACAAATGAGGAAGTAGACAGCAGTGAACTTTTCGACCCATATAAGGACGACCCTCATGATAGTAAGCAATAAAGACACTCAACATTTAATATATTTTGAAGAAAAAAAGTTTGGTAAAACTAAACTAACTTTTGTACGTAATAGTAATGAAATTTGCAACGTATCATTATTAAAGATAAACGACATACCTATTAATTTATTAGAATTGGGACAAAGTATTGATATAGAACCTCAAAAAGCGCCCCCTACAGGATGTGGAAAAAGAGTATTTGTCCCAAACTATAATGTTTCAGACACTATGATCAAAAGGTTAAATACTAATAATGAAGATATGATAAAAATATTAAAATATTTAGAAGAAAATTTAAAAATAGGGTGCTGTAAAATCTGCACTTAATAATATAAAAGCGGCAATATGCCGTTTTTGTTTTAATACATATTATTGTAAATCTTTTATGTTTTTTATATAATGATTATAGTAAGTATTTTAAATAATAAAAGATGTATTTTTGGAGGAATAAAAATGAAAGAAATATTAAATTTAACACCGCATGATATAAATATTTATGTAAATGGTAAAGAAATCTTAACTATTAAACCTTATGGCATAATCCCAAGGTGCGAACAAAAAGAAACTACACTTTGCGAAATAAATGGCATTCCAATAACAAAGCAAGTCTTTGGCCACGTTTATTGCTTACCAGAACAAGAACATGGGGTTTTTCTTATTGTGTCTAAGTTAGTAGCAAGTGCTTTTCCTTATAGGGAAGACTTGTTAATTCCTGGACCAATAGTACGTGACACTGATGGAAAACCTATTGGATGTAATGGACTTTCTAAGATATAAAAAAAGAACCTATATAGGTTCTTTTTTTATATAATCATCCATTCTTAAAATAATATTTTAAAAAAAAGTGAATAGCAATGTATTAGATATTCATTTTATATTGTTTTTTTTCAAAACAAAGTTTACAAGATCCACCTTTAAAAAGTTTGCCAAATAACAAATCATCGACCAGCAATGGTTTTATTTTTTGTTCAATAACCCTATTTACTTCTCTTGCACCATATTCCTTTGAATATCCTTCTTCTGCAATTTTTTTAGCAGAAGTTTTGTCCCAAGTAAAATTAACATGTCTCTTTTGCAATAAATCTTTTAGTATATTTAACTCTTTTTCTGCAACCTTTTCCGCTATGGATAGATCAAGCGGATTAAAATAAACAGTTTTGGACACACGGTTTAAGAATTCTGGTGGAAAAATACCTTTCACAGACTCTTCAACTAGTTCTCTAGACGAATCAGAGCTACCAAAACCCAGCCTTTTCTTACCAACCATATTAATGCCTGCATTAGATGTCATTATAATAATTGTATCTTTGAAACTTATCTTTTCTCCCTTGTTATCAGTAATATTGCCATAGTCTAGTATCTGAAGGAGAACATTAAAGATTGAATGATGCGCTTTCTCTATTTCATCGAACAACACAATGGATTTAGGATGTTTTTTAATGGCATTAGACAAAACTCCACCTTCATCATATCCGACATAACCATTTGGAGCTCCAATAAGCTTAGATACAGTAAAAGAATCCGAGTATTCACTCATGTCAAACCTCTCTAAGTTCATATTAAGACTTTTCGCCAAAATCTTTGCCGACTCAGTTTTTCCTGTACCTGTCGGACCAATAAAAAGAAAACTCATAACAGGTTTTTCTTCTGTCATTAGCCCTGCCGCCTTGATTTTTACTGCATTAACTAATTGATTAACAGCTTCTTCTTGTCCAAATATATATCTATTCATTGTTTCATTTAGCTTTTGTATGTCTATAGATGAATTTTTTCTTTCGCCATAAATCTTACTGTGCATTTCTCTGAATTCTGGCAAAGACACGCTACTCTTATCGATATTGTTATTTATGCGAAAGACATCTATCATATTAAGCGCGAGAATAGCTTCTTCCATTAAAATATTGTTATCTGCAATATATGAAAATACAGTATTATTAATTTTTTCAAAGCTATAATAATCCACATTATCTTCATCGCATAGAACGTTTTTCACAAACAAATTCTTATGGTTTAGAAAAACACTATCAACCGGAACAAAAATATCTAAGGTCTTAAACAAATCTTTTTTAGTAAAATCTCTCTTATCTTTAGTATCAGAAATTAAATAAGCTAAAGAAATTCCATATGTGACATCAAGAAGAGACCTCATAGATACAATTAAAGAATATACTAAATCTTGATTTTGATGATCCAGTAAATCGTTCATTCCCAAAAGATATACTAAAGAGCTTGTTTTTTCCCTAATGTTTTTTTCGCTAATTATGCCAAAAATGAAACTAATTAAATCTTCTGGATTATAGCCACCAACCAATGTAATATATCCAAAAACTTTTTTGAGATCTAGGACATATATATCTTTATTAAATCCACTTTTTTTAGCTTTTTGCACAATTAAGGAATATAAAAATTGATCTTCGTATGAATCTACAGCACGCTTTTTAGTAAGTACAATATCATTAACTACCCCTGTACTTGCATAGTCGAACACAGCGTCTAAGCTCTCATCTTTTATACTAGCCTGCGTATAACTCGACACAGACCCGCCAGTGTGAGAAATACCAAAAACACCACTCTTTGCCAAGTCTAACAAACGGCTGTCTATATCATCTACCACTGCCTCTGTTTCTAGTGATGCACCTTGAGGAAAAAAATCCTCAGTTGATATAACAAGGCCACCATTTTTATTGTAAACAGTGTCCAAAAACTTTTCGTCAATCCAATTTGCGCTATATTCGTTATGAGATATAAGCTCCATTAAAAGATTTCTTTCCCTCTTATCTCGAAACAAAACATTTATTGGAGAATGCTTACATTCAATATAGACTCTAACAAATTCATTAAAGGATATTTTTTTAGGTAGTTTATAATGATAATATTTACAAATAGATTCAAGAAACAAGTCACAATCTACAGGCATTCCTTTTATAATTCCAGTGTCCATAAAGTCGTCTTTCAGGCTTTGGATTTTATCTCTAATGCTTTCCCACTCTTTTTTTGTAATCTTTTTTTTCTTATAAAGTTTGTTGTAATTAGTTTTAGTTATTTTGTCGTTTTCAAATTCTGACACAATTAACATGTCCATGTATAAAAACCCAAAATAATTATCCACACAATTACTAAGTGCATGCGCTAAATCTTCTGTCATGTATTTATCTAGTCTTTCGTCATATATCACTGAATGCATCCTTTCTATTTTTGTCTATTATAAAATTTAGAAGAGTGCGCTATATCACTCTTCTAATCTTTCTATAATGTTACCTATAGTGCCTGCCTCTTCTATAATATCTGGACTTATATAGTGTCCAGTTTGATCCACAATAATATCTGCAAGATTAATGAAGTCGTCTTCGTTCAAATAGTACTCGTTAGTTAGATGCGTATCTAAACTCAACTCTTCCGGATCTGTGTTAAAATAGTCTGATATTATGTTAATAATTTTTTCTTCCATATATATATTATTCCTTTCTTGTTTTTTGTTATTTAAATAATATATATATGATTACTAAAAATACTTCAAGTTATCGCAAATATTATAAAAGATCAGATAAAACTATTTTATGAGTGCCAGAATTACTTTTGTTAATTTCACCCACCTCTATATTTTCTAATTGCCAGTTGCCAGTATTACAATCCCTTTCAGTTGTTTCTAAAACCCACTTCATATAAGAATTGTTATATGTTTTACAGTTTTTACCTTGTATAATAAGTTTTTCTTTCGCTCTAGTCATAGCAACATATAAAAGTCTTGCTTCTTCATTAATATTTTTAAACATAATCTCATCATCTATAATATTTTTAATCATAGTGCTTCCCTTTATTCTTCCATCACAATACTTAAGTCCTAAGCCACTTTTTTCATCTATAGTGAGTCCACCGCTTTTATCGATAACAGAGAACTGTTTAGATGCAAAAGGTATAATAACTACAGGGTACTCTAGGCCTTTACTTCTGTGGATAGTCGTTATAGTAACCGCATCTTCTTTATTTTCCTTGGGTGTATCTATACGAATGCTGTTCTTCTTTAATAGCTCAACATAACTAATAAATGAAGATAATGATGATGTATGAGATTTTTCATAGTTAACTGAAAAATCAATAAAGGCATTTATATTATTTATTCTTGATCTTGCATCAGAAAACTTATACATTGATCCTTTAATCCCGGAATCCTTAATGGCACTAGCTACAATACTTCCAATGCTGTCGTCCTTCTTTTTATTAATTTTACTTAAAAACAAACCTAAACTATTAAATTGATTATTTTCCACGCATTTATAAAAACTCTTTGAAATATTTCTAGTGTCAATAAGCAGTAAGTCTTCATCTTGTAAACTAAATAATCCCGCATGTATTAAGCTAATGACAGCAACATCATCTGATCTTTTGTCAATAATTTTCAAAACATTTATTAAAAGCTCAATTTCTGGAAGATCTAATAGTGATCCAGTTTTTTCTATAACAAAAGGAATCTTGCTTTCTTCAAAGGCCTTAATTAAGCTATCTGATATACCAGACATTTTTCTCGTTACTATAGAGAAATCAGAGTATTTTAATTGATGGCCATTATCTTCTATGCTCTTTCTCATCATATCTTTAATTAAAGAAGAAACTTGGAGAGATTCAACATAATCGTCTGTCTCGTCAGTATTATTTTCTATTAACCTAACATCCACACTTTCAGACTCCACTGTCATTTTGTCGCTATAGAGCTTTTCCTCATCTGAATATTTAAAGTTATCACTATTACTAGATATTAAAGAAAACACATCGTTAGTAGCATTAATAATGTTTTTTTCACTTCTAAAATTATCTTTAATAAAAAGAACTTGACCCTCTCCGTCGTTATAATTCTTTATTCGATCGTTAAAAATCTCAGGATCCGCTGATCTAAATCCATATATACTCTGTTTATAATCTCCTACACAAAACAGATTATCGCTTTTGGCAATTTTAGATATTATAGCCTCTTGGATGGGGCTAGTGTCTTGATACTCATCTATAAATATCTGATAAAAAGATCTTTGGCATTCGTCTTGAATTGCTCTATCTTTTAAGATTTCAAAGCTATATCTTTCCATGTCGCTAAAATCTAAAATGTTATTTTCTTTTTTATAAACACTGTATTGCTTAGCAAATTCTGTCACAATATCTACTAAAACAAGGGCCAATGGATAAGCTTTTTCAATGTTTTTTAGTTCATTTTCAATATTAAAATCAACATATTTTAAAACAAGATCCCTTGCATTATCCCTTGAGTTCTTAATATCAGCATATTCTTTTGGAAATCTAAGGGTTTGTTTTACGATGTCTAGCTTATTAAGACTTTCAAAAAAATGTTCATTGTCAATCAGTATGCTTCGAATCTGATCACATTCATCTTGAAGTCCAACTAAGTTCTTTTGCAACTTGCTATCATTTATTGATTCTATAGTTTTTATAATATTTTCATAAATCTTTTCTGCATCTTTTAAATCTTTCTTTATATTATCTTTCATCTTTTCTAGTATTTTGTCCTTATTTTTTATGTCATATAATTTTGCACTGTCTTGTAAAAAACCTTTTGGATCAATATTTAGATTAGATTTGTCGTATATATTTAGGAAGATGTCTGAAGCAGAACTCGGGTTATCCAAAGATGCAATAAGTTTATATAAATCATGCTTTTTATCGCCATTCATATATTCCGATATAAGCTCTTCCATTATTTGTTTTTTAATAAGTATAGAGTCGGCAACATCTTGCAACTTAACATCGCTATTAATTCCAATGTTATATCCGTACCTTTTTACTAAATTATAACAAAAAGAGTGTATCGTACTAATATTGGCAGAGTCTATCTTTAAAAGTTCACTGTTATATTTGTTCGCAAGTTGATTGCTCTTACACAATTCAGCTTTTTCTTTTAACCTATCTTTTATTCGTGATTTTATCTCATTCGCAGCTGCCTTAGAAAATGTCATAACAAGAATATTTTCAACCCCAACACCATCTGTGTCCAGAGAGTTAATAATTTTTTCTATAAGAATAGAGGTTTTTCCAGTTCCAGCACTAGCTGATACCAAGATAGATCCCTTTGCATTCAATATTTTTTCTTGATCTTTCGTCCATTTAAACATGCCTTACCTCCAAAATACTTTTTTGTATGTATATATTATACTATATTTTTTCTAATAAAGCAAGCATTTGTTTTAAAAAATAGCAATAAACAAATTTTAAAATTTGTGTTACAATATATATAGATTAGATAAGGATGCATACGATGCCCTTCCTTATCAACAAAAGGAAAGAACGCATAAGATGCACTTTCTCTTTTTTTGTTTAATGAATTTTTTCAACCATTGACCGCTAGTGCCATTTTGTTATATAATAATAAAAAGGCGGTGAATTTATGCCAGATGTAAGTGTAATTGATACAAAAAATAAGTCAGATTTTATTCTGTTTGACGATATAAAAAAATATAATAAGATCTCTACAGTTAGACAAACAAAGTTCAATACTTTAAACAAAATTGTAGAACTATCAGATTTAGATGTTTCTTCAGCCAAGGAAAAACAATTTCATAAGTCAGATATATACCATTCTGGAGATCTTTTAAATTATTTTCCAAGAAGGTATGTTGACTACTCAAGCCCTAGGTCAGCTATAGAAGTAGATAATGGAGACCTTTGTAGTATGATAGGCACAATAAAAAATATAAAAAGTAGAGGAAAAATGTTGTCAGCCTATTGCATAGACGAAAAGGGTTATTTTTTTACAGCTTGCTGGTTTAATCAATCGTATCTAGAAAGACAACTAAAAGTTGATAGAAAATATATTTTTTGCGGTAAAATTAACATATGGAACGGTAATACTATACAAATAATACCAACCATGTTTAGCGACAATATTGATTCACTTAAAACATTTGTTCCTATATACAAAAAAATAAAAGGAATGAGCAATGATTATTTAACACAAAGAATTGATTTAGCACTAAGTGGTCTCGAAGACAATGACTATTTAACTGAAGACATTATTGACAAATACGGACTAATGACAAAGAAAGAGTTTTTTTATGCAATACATCATCCAAAAAATGAAATAGATATAAAAAGGGCTATTGAAAGATATGTCTTTGACAGACTTTTCCAATTTAACTTTATAATGAAAGCTGAAAATAAAAACAAACATGAGTTTTCTGTTTTTGGAATTAAGGACACATCTTCCTTAAGTAGCTTGATACAAAAACTCCCATACACCCTCACTCCTGACCAAGATAAAACAATTAAAGAAATCATTAAAAAAATGTCTGACAATCTAAGAGTTTCTGCTTTGGTACAAGGTGATGTGGGATCTGGAAAAACAATTATAGCCTTTTCCCTTCTGGTTTTAACCAAAGATAATGGTTTCCAAGGTGCTCTAATTGCCCCAACCGAAGTTTTGGCAAAACAACACTTCCAAGAGTTTCAAAAATTAACAGAAGACACAAATATAAAATCAGCTCTCCTTACTGGATCAACAAAAACTAGGGAGAAGAAAAAAATCCAAGAACAGGTTCAAAATGGAGAAATAGATGTACTTATTGGTACTCATGCACTCATCCAAGAAAGCCTTGAATACAAAAATTTGGGACTATTAATAATAGATGAGCAACATAAGTTTGGTGTAGAACAAAGAGATAAACTAATAAAAACAAAATATAAGCCACACACAATAATTATGTCTGCAACACCAATACCGAGGACTCTTTCTATGGCTGTATACGGCGATAGCATCGATGTCTATAATATAAAAACAAAACCAGCAGGAAGAAAAGATGTAATAACAAAAAAGGTTAAAACATCTGATATGGCATATGACTTTATACACGAAGAGATAAAAAAAGGTAAACAAGCCTATATAATATGCCCTCTTATAAATATGTCTGATAGCGAGAAAATGGCAGACGTTGAGTCTGTAGAAGAAGCTGTAGAAGAAGCAAACATATATTTTAATAAATATCCAAATGTTAAAATTTCAAGTATTAACGGCAAAATGAAACAGGAGGATATAGAAAAAGAAATCTCAGAATTCTACAAAGGCAATACAGATATCTTAATTTCTACCACTATTGTAGAAGTTGGAGTAAACGTTCCAAACGCAAGTGTTATTTTTATAAAAAACTCAGAAAGATTTGGATTGGCACAAGCACATCAATTAAGAGGAAGAGTTGGAAGAAGTGATTATCAATCTTACTGCTTGCTACTTTCCAGGCCGGGAGACCAAAAAGCAGATATACTTTGTAAAAGTAGCGATGGATTCGTAATAGCACAAGAAGATTTAAAACTAAGAGGTAGTGGAGACTTTTTAGGCACAAGGCAATCAGGTGCAAATGAGGACGTTGAGTTAATGCTGGCCTTTCCAGACCTATATCAAGACATTGCAAAAGACAACGATAATATTTATAAAAACAGAGACCTGCTTAACAAGTTTAGGTTTTTGTTACTTTAGTTGACGTCTCGTAATAAAATCGTTATTATAAATTTATGAAAAGCGCCCATTTCAAAAGGGGCTAAAAAAATTAAGAAAGGATTAGGGTTAACCCCCTATTTGTGATATGAATAAAAAATTTTTTAAAAATGGGTCGCTGACACTAGCACTCATAACGACTATGGCATTACCAGGAACGGTTATGGCTGAAAACGTGATGATTGAAAATAAAGAACCTGATATTAGCTTCTTTAGCAGTTACGTTGGAGATGAGGAAACAGGCTCTGAGTCTAATAGTGACATAAGCAACAATGTTATAATCAACAATGAAAATACAGTAAATAACAAAATAACATATGTTCCTACAAACATATATATGTATACAAAGGTTTTTACTAATATTTATGCAGAAGACAACAATGACGCAAAAGTCATGGCACAAGTAAAAAAAGATGAACCAATCAAGGTAATCGGTGAAGACGTGAGAGGGTCAGGGCTTTTTGTTAAAGTACAGCATAATGGAATTGATGGATTTGTTGCAAAACAAAACTTGTCTACCGATAGAAAATTTAAAGAAGTAAAAAAAGAAGTTTTAGCAAAAGATGGCGCAACAGCCTTTTCTGATCCAGCTCTAAAAAATAAGTCCCGTGAACTAACAGAAAATGAAAAGCTGCAAGTAGTTGGGATTTCAGCAGATGTTTTTGAAATAAAGGATGGCGATAGCAAAATATATATCCCGATTAGCAAAACATCAGCCGAAAGTGAAATAAAAATTAACGAAGAAAACACAATAAAAAACAAAGAAAAAGATAACAAAGATAACGGGCTTCTTATCTCGTCTGGATCTGACGCTGAAATCATAGACCTTCTCGGTGATGATAAAGAAGAAGAAAAAAATGTCAAGTCTGGACAATGGGTTGAAGTGAATGGAAAAAATAGTGAAATTCAATACATCCACCTAGAAAAAACTGATAATAAAATTGGCACTATGTCATATAATGGTGTAACGGGAGAGATGATTGTCGATGACGCCCTACAATATGTTGGAAATAGATATGTTTGGGGCGGAAATAGTTTAACTAATGGAATTGACTGTTCTGGATTTACAAAGGCAATTTATGCAAAATACGGATACGATCTGCCAAGATATTCAGGTGACCAAAGGTATTCTGGTAGAGGAGTGACCCTTAACGAAGCTCAACCTGGAGACATTGTTTGCTATCCCGGACATGTTGCAATATATATGGGCAACGAAAGTATAGTCCACGCTTCAACCCCAAGGGGTGGCATCAAAACAGGTAGCGTTTATATAGGTAAAAGAATTGTCTCAATTAGAAGAATTCTAAATTAAAAAACAAGCAGCCGAGAGGCTGTTTTTTTATGCCATTGACCAAACATAATATAAAAATATATAATAAAATGAAAAGGCGGTGATTAAGTGTTTGAAAAAATAATGGAGTCTCTTAGTTGGTTTCCAACAATAAGGTTCCTAGATTTACTAGAGATTATAATTATTATTTTTATTACATATAAATGCATAACAATGCTTAAAAATACAAGAGCATGGGTTATTTTAAAAGGACTAGGCATATTATATTGTGTTTATCTATTAGCAGACATTCTGTCTATGCATGTTCTGGCAGAAGCTTTAAAATTTGCTACCATCCTAACTAGCTTTGTAGTGATTTTAGCACTTCAACCTGATATTAGAAAAATTATAGAAAGAATAGGTACAAAGAAAATAAAAGATATTTCTTTCATGAAACTCATCTTTGAAGAAAAACAAAGGGAAAGATATAGCGACAAGACAATAAACGCACTTATAGAAACGCTTTTTACTCTATCAAAAACAAAAACAGGATCTTTAATTGTAATTGAAAAAGATACCCCACTCGATGATATTGTGGCAAGTGGAATTGACATAAATGCAAATGTAAGTTCACAGCTTTTAATAAATATCTTTGAAGATAAAACACCCTTACATGATGGTGCTGTCATAATAAGGGGCGATAAAATATTATCTGCAACAGCATATTTGCCACTAAGCAGTAACCCTTCAATAGACAAAGCTTTGGGCACAAGACATAGAGCTGCAATTGGCGCAACAGAAGCATCAGACTGCTTTGTTTTAATTAGCTCCGAAGAAACAGGACAAATATCCTATGTCAAAAATGGCGGAATAAAAGTAGGATTAGACAAAAAACAATTAAACGAAATATTAATATTCGAACAAAAACTTTCAAGCGGGAATTCTGAAAACAAAAATCTCTTTAAGAACATTAACACTAAAGTGTATGCCTCTTGTATAGGTTTTATACTTTGGTTTGTACTAATAACAACAATTGATCCTGTTGCGACAAAAACTTTTAACGATATAGATGTTGTACCGACAAATGAAAATCTTGTTAAAGGTAAAATCATAGAGCTAAAAGATGATAAAATAAGCATTACAATAGAAGATAGGAAATCGCGACTAGACAAAATAACTATGGATGATATAGATGCAAAAGCTGACTTTAGCAAACTTTCTATAACCAATGCAGTAAAACCAGATATTAAAATTAAAAATAACACAAGTAGCAAGGTCTTAAGGACATCGAAAGACATGCTACAGGCCAATGTAGATGATATCGCCTATCTTGAATATCCTGTAGAAGTAGAGCTCACTGGAGAGCTAAAAGAAAACACCAGCATAAAAACAATTGACTTACAACCCGACAAGCTAAATTTAGAGGCTGGAAAGTCAACTCTAAAAAAACTAAATAAGGTTATTTGTGAAATAGACCTTTCCCGCATTAAAAACGGCGAAAAAAATTCATACATACCAAAATTTTATGATAAAAATGGCGATGAAATTGCTCAAAACAAAATTAAAATAGTCGATAATAACGAATTGTCTTACATCGTAAATACCAGCCCAACAAAAAAAATAGATCTTCAAATAAATGTTACTGACGGAAAAAAAAGTGCTGGAAAAATTAAATCTGCCAGTTATGAACCTAAAAACATTACAATAACTGGATCTACAGAAAACCTCAGGAAGATAGATTCACTAAAAATAGATCTACCTGTTGATATAGAGTTTGTAAATGCAAAATCAAAAGAAATAACAAAAGTAATTAATATAAGAGATTATCTTTCTCAAGAATTCAATGTCCCGGAAGGTAGCGATAAGGTTAGCATAAAAATAAATTATGACCCGTATCCATCAAAAGAAATTCAAGTACCCAAAGATCAAATAGTAATGTCTGGGAAAAATAGCAGATTTAAATACGAGTTTACCAATAGCAAGGATGTTACGGTAAGGCTTGTTGGGCCGGATAGTATAATAAATAACGTTAACAGCAATGAAATGTTTGGCAAAATAGATGTTTCAAATTTTACAAGTGAAGGCAAATATTTAGTTCCAATAACATTTGTAAATGCTAAAGCACAAGTTATAAGTGAAACAAAAAATATAGAAATTGAAGTAATAAGGGTGGGTGATTAAAATAATTACGCTAAATCAAAAAACGATACAACAGATAGAAGATACAGTGAATCATAAAAAATTGTTTTTAGATAGTGCAAACTTAATGTTTAACCTCCTTTTAGAAATCGGAGAAAATGATTTAGCTTTAGGTATTATCAGAAGAGCGTCAGTTCACGACAACTCTAAATTTTCTGATATAGAAATAGAGGCTTTATCGCAAATTTCTGAAAAACAAGAAAACAAAGATGGATTCACTAACCCTGAATACAAACTAAATGATGAACAACTGAAATTAATTAAAATACACTGGAAACATAATAGACATCATCCTGAACACTTTAATAGCATATATGATATGAATACATTAGATATACTAGAAATGATCTGTGATTGGCATGCGAGGAGCAAAGAGTATGGGACTGATTTAATCGAATTTGTTATAAAAAGGCAGGCCAATAGATTCAATTTTCCATCAGATCTCTTTAAAGCAATTCTAGGTATATGCATAATAATGGTTACAGAAGATAAGAAAAAAGAGACCATATAGGGTCTCTTATTTTTTTTGACATATTGATTTATATTTACAATAAACACATGGTCTTAATGATGGCTGTGTTAATGGATCGATATCATTATTGCCAGATAATATTTTTGTTGCTGTTTCCCTAAATATGGCATTCGCCTCTGCTACCATTTCAGATATTTCATCCTCAACCTTAACATTAGATCTTGAAGAAAGAGAACCATTTTTGTTATATGAAATCTGGATAACATCTGATTGTCCTTTCTCCTTTAGTGTTTTATCATTTGCAATAAAAATATCTTCGTTGTTAGTAGTGATTCCTTTTAGTTGATATCTTTTATCATCAATTTTTCCATTTTCATCTATATGATTAGGTATTTGTGTATAATACATGCCTGCGAGTCTTGTTTGTAATAAAGATGAATATATAGGAAGTTGTAATTGTACTCCCATTTTTAATAAGCTGTAGCTAATAGTTTTACCGCTTGTTTTATAATCTATGATTCTTGCATAATTTACGCCACCGATATTAGCTTCATCTACCCTATCTATAATTCCAGTAACATTAACTTCTTTGCCGTCATTAATATTCATTGTTGTAGAAACCTTGTACTCTGTAGATACAGGCCTAAAGCTACCTTTAGATATATTGTTTATTTGTCCATAGGCTGCATACACTGCCCTATCTATCATCATTTCTTTTTCTGCTTCCATACCTCTTTTAGTTATGGCTACCCTCTCATTATGGGCGTTCATTATTCTCTCAGCGATTACACGCCCTTGTCTATAAAAGTCTTCAAACCCTAGTTTTTTATCCCACAAGGACATAACAATTTCTGATAATGCATTGTGATAGTATGTGCCAGCAGTCATACTATTTTCCTCATACTCTTTGTTGTCTCTTGGTCTTAATACATAATCTATAGTTCCTTTGAACGGACACTTGTTATAACTTTCAACTCTCGTAACGCTAAAAACCGGCTCTTTTTTATTAATTATATTTTTTATAATATCATGGTTAAATGAGTTGTCATTTTTGTTAATATCATTAACAAGTTTCTCTATTCTTTTTATGTTGTGAGGATTTTCTTGTAATAAATATAAGGCATCTTTACCCTTATTTGGAAAAGTTCCATAATTCTTGTAATGATATAAAGATTCGGACAAATTAAGAAATAGTTGTTCATCATCTGATTTATTTTCTTTATCTGCGCTAAAGCTTTCAAACAAATTCTTAAGAGGTTCAACAAGACTTTGTGTCAAACCGTCTTTATCTTTTTCCGCATAACTTATATATGTGTTTTTTGTTGAATTGATAATTGCAGAATAAAGATCTGTAAGTGCTATATTATACCACTCTTCGCCTGAAAGTATTTGGTTCTTAAAGCTTTTATTTATTTCCTGAATGCCAACCCTAGATAATGATTGAGACTCGTTAACCAATTCTGTCATAAAGGGAATAAATACATAGTCTGGCTTATATGTGGAAGCGGTCTTTAAGCTTACTATATTAACTGCATTGTCTTTAAATATAAATTCTTGATCTTTATTTAAAATAATTTCCATTTGACTTACTTTATCTAAAATATTATCAATATTTATCTCTTTTAAAAAATCTAATGAAACAAAATCTCTCATTTCCCTTCGAATAAACTCGACAAGGTGAAACTTTTTGTCGTTTATTTCTTCTATAGTCGAAACGACGATATTTGCATTTTCTTTATCAAAGTCAGCTCCGTTTTGAAGGGCTGTGTCAACATCTGGACCGAACCTTTCAAAAAACAGTCTAACTGTCTCTTGCAATTCTTTTTTATAAATAGCAACATATTGCTTTACTATCTCAACATTTATGCTTTCACTCTGTGCTAAATTCTTAAAGAGGCTATTTTTTGCTAAAGCAGCTCTATTTTTATTAGAAACAAGCCCTTCAATATTTACGCCAACTCCCTTTTCCGCCAAAAGAGGCTCAAGATATAAAGCTTTTTCTAAATCAGATAGACCAATAGTTACACTATTTCCGTTTTTTAGCAAAGAAGCAACATTATCAACAAGCCAATTGATCTCATCTTCTTCTTTTTTATGGGTTAAAGTATATAGGCCTGGCATTTTTTCTTCTGCAATAACCTTTGTGCCAAAATATTCTAAAGCAAAATCCTTAGCCGAAGACATTTCTTCCTTATTGGTAATATATTTTTTGTCTATTAACATGCCCTGAATACTTGATAAACCATCTTCTAGCTTGCGAAGAAAATCTACTGCGTTTTTATAAATATTGTAGCTCCTATGTCTTTCGCTAATATAAGATGTGGCTAGATAAGTTTTGTCAGCTTTTTCTGCAAGCAATAAAAATAAATCTTTTAATTCATTACTATAATAAGGCATTTCATCTATAAAAATGTTATTGTAAGCAATATCATCTTTTTCTTTTAATATGTCGATAATATTTCTTTCGAACTGAATTTTACTCATAACTTCTTTCTCGTATATTGCTTGTAAATCTTCTAATATTAACCTGTCACTAATTGGCACGTGAACCGATGTTGTGTCATTAAACAGGTCTGGATCAAGCTTGTTATGCAAATCAAACATTTCATCAACCGACAAACTAGATTTTCTATCAATGGCATCTATTTTTTCAATAAATTTGATAAAGTTTTCTTCTTCGTTGTATTGGATATTAAGCTGCAGCTTTTCTGCTAGAAAATTAAAAATGTCATCTGAAGAAATGACATCAATGTTTAAATGTCCTTTAATTGTGTTTTTAATATAATCCACCGAACATTTATTTGTAATAAAAAGTGAGTTATCAGTGACATTTTCTATCAATCTTAATGTTTTCCCAGATCCTTTTTTTCCATAATATATTGTCGTTAACATGTTTTCCCCTCCTACTGTTTATATTTATTATACCATTTTGTCATTGATAAATCAAGTGTTTTTTAACTTTAGATTTTTATTTTTTGATGTATACTACAATAAACAATATAATTAAGTTGTAAGTATTGTATCTTTTTAGTAATTAATTTATTATTTTACAAAATGTAAGAAAATAGGAGGAATAAAAAATGAAAACAATTAAAGACTTAGAATTACAACTAAGAGAAGAAATCAACAACTTTGATAAAACTGGAGAAGAAGGTTTTGATAGCTTCAAAGAACTTTCAGAATTTCTAAAACTAAATCAACTCTTTGAAGATGAAGAAGAAAAACCAACTATAGAACCTAGGTTTATCCTTGGCAAAACAATGATCAAAGACTCAAGACCAGTGATTGAAGGATATTCTTCTGTGGCAAAAAAGTCCTTTGGTATAACATATGACGAAGAAACAAGAATTCGCATTAATAATCGTTTCATGAGATGTCCTATCACGAACGAACCAGCTGATAGTCTTATTGACTCATGTAGTTCAAGACACGACATATCTATATGGAAAAACGGTATTCCTGCTAAACGCGGGATTATTTTTAAACTTATTGATGATGTAGTATTTTTTTGGACATATTCTATATCCATAAAAACCGTCAATGAAAATATCTGTCTAAATACAGATCCCAAAAACTATAAGGCAAGTGAATTTAAGTTCTGTGTTAGTCCAGATATGTCATCCTCTGCTATTTTAGGCTTTTATAATGATAGACTAAAAATACGCTTCGCAAAAGAAGGATACTACAATGCAAGTGGAGTCTATGGGCATAATGGCTATGATCACGAAAAAAAGGTTATATGTATAAACAACGGTTTTAGCAACATGACTAGCTCTTACAGTATGTGCCTATTACCATCTGATAATGACAAAAGAATAAGCACAGAAAGAATAGTTACAGAAGTCATCTTATCTGGTGACTACAAAAAATGTCTAAAAGTAACCGAATCTTCGAATTCCGTTGATTTTTTCCGCAAACTAATAAAACCTAATCCTAGAAGGAAAAAGAGAAAAAAATCTAATCCTAGTGAAAGATTTTTAAATACAAAGGTAACATTTCCTAACATAAAAATACCAACAACACATTTATTCATAACAAACGTTAATAACGACGCTAAAGGAAATTATGTGGTAGACGGATGTTTTAGGTGTCCTACATGCGGAAAAGAACACATGCTAAATAATGTTGAATTAGAATATGGTGAAGCTCAAAAACTATATAAGTGCGATTGTGGACATGAGTCATATGTACTAATTCCAGGCAAGTATATATTTGCATATTCCGATGGAATTACTGTAAAAAAAGACCATAGTCACAGGAGTGAATATTTATATTTCAGTCTTGTAGATGATCCCGACTATATATCAGAAAACTTCTTGAAAAATAACGAAGAATGGAACAAGAAACCTTGTTTAACAATAGATGTTTTTAGGTATACTATCTACGAAAACCTTAATGACGATGGTCGCATACAAAGAAATGTTGAGAGAACAATAAAATCAAGAATTATCATGGCCAATGATAAAATTCATTTTTTCCAAAACGACGAATTAGGGGAACCTTTTGTTGATGGAAAAACCATTAAAGACTTTCAAATTGGAAATCTAAATAATTATAAAAATGATTTTATATATGATTCTCATAAGGGTAAAACTATACAAAGTTATGATGAAATTTTAGAAATAGTTAAAAAATCTAGCATAGGAAACAGAGGATTAACTAACATTATGGAAGAAACCAATCTGTATGTAAGCGATAACCTTAATGGTGATGATGCTGCAAAAAAACTTGACCAAAGAAAGTTTTTTGATCCAAGTGAGTTTATATATCAATTATATAAAACTCCTGCTCTAGAGTTGGTCGCAAAAAGTGGGTTCGCAATTATAGCAAATACAAGCTACAATGGAATTCCTTCAAAAATAACAGACTTAAAACCTACAACACTAATAGATGCCTTACATGTGGAAGACAAACGAATGGTAAAAATGGCCAGAAAGCTTTTAAAGGAAAACCCAAGAAAGGGTTTTAGGGACATTCAGTTTTTAAACACTTTGTATAAGTATGATAAAACAGTCTCTTTAGAAGATCTCGAGCTTATCTACAACTGGCAAATATTTGATATTGAAAGAGTCTTAGAGCAAGGCATTAAAGTGAAGAAAATGATAGAATATATTAATAATTGCTACATGCACCAATGTATTCAAAATCGTGAGGCTTTAAAAATTTGGGCTGACTATCTTGCTATGGCAAAATATATTAACTACGATCTATCAAATAAATCAGTAAAATTCCCAAATTCCTTAAAGAAAGAGCACGATAGGGCAATTTTTACACAAAACGCTATTAAAGAAGAAGTTGATGCTAAAAAGTTCGAAGAAAGATCTGCTGAACTAAAAAAATACAGATATAAAAAAGAAGAAGATGATCTTTTCGTCACTACACCAGAGACACCTGGAGATATTGTGGCAGAAGGTCAAATGCAAAAACACTGCGTTGCATCTTATGTTAACTCAATAAGAGACAAAAGAGCTTGTGTTGTATTTCTAAGAAAAAAAGAAGAGCCAACAAAATCTTATTACACAATAGAGATTGACGAATCGCACAATAGTATTGTGCAAGTTAAAGGTTTTGCGAACTGCTCTCCAACTGCAGATGTTAAAAAATTCTTAAAAGAATACTGCAAAAATAAAAAACTGACAATAAAAAGTTTTTAAAAATAAGGGCCTAGGCTCTTATTTTTTTATGCAAAACTTAATGTTGACATACTCTGCAGAATAATATATAATATTATTGTTCGATAAAATTAAGTCTAGGGGTATAGCTCAGCTGGCAGAGCATTGGTCTCCAAAACCAAGAGTCGAGGGTTCGAAACCTTCTACCCCTGCCACATTTTTAAAAAAGAAAGGTATGATGATATTTTGTTAGATATAAGATTTGAAGCTGTCGAAAATAAAGTAAATCAAGAAGAAACTGTGCTTCCAAAAAGAAAAACTGCAAAATCTGCTGGATATGACTTTGTGATGCCATACGATCTGTTAATCCCAGCTGGAGAAACCAGTGAATTATTTTTTACAGACGTAAAGGTAAAGCTACCAAGCAACATGTTTTTAGCCCTTCATATTAGAGGATCACTAGGAATAAAAAAGGGACTGGGTCTTGCAAATTGCACAGGGATCATAGATGCAGATTACTACAACAACGAAGACAACGAAGGTAATATTGGTGTAAAAATAAGAAATTATAGCAACGAAGATGTTTTCCTTGAAAAAGGATCTGCTGTAATGCAAGGTATCGTTATGAGATATTATACAACAATAGATGATAGTGTGAGGACTAAAAGATCTGGTGGATTTGGTTCAACCGATGAGCAAACCGAAGAAGAATAATTAAAAATAGACCCATTCGGGTCTTTTTTTAATTCACTATTATAAAAGTTGCGTCAGAAAAACTGGGCTTTTAGTTTAGCATGGCCTTACGTCTTTTCTTGAATAAGTTTTAAAATATTTCGCTTATTATCTTTTGTTGCTTTCGCTACGGCATTATAATCAATAAGCTCCAAGACTTCTTCAATATTTTTTAACTGCTCATCATCATATTCTATATTATCTTCTTGCAGCGCATATAAAAAACTAACAATAATATCATTGAATGTCTTTTCTCCAACATACCCCGATGGAATTTTGTTTACAGTTTCTTCTTTAAAAACATAAGACAAATCTACCCAAGATCTTTTATTCAAAGCATTCGCCTTATCTTTTTCTAATTTATAATATCTTCTCGGTGTTTCTTTACTCCCGCTAATCCTGGAAGATGTTATAAGAAAAAAATAAGTAAAACCATTTACATCGTCTGTGATATTAAGTGTTGGATGTCCTCCAATTTTTAAATCAAGCTTTCCATTGTCTGCAAAGATTAAATTATTCCTGTATATAATATCTCCTTTTTCTAACATATTTTCACCGCCTTTTAAATATATTATATCACAAGTTACCCATAAGACAATCCTTAGCACTAAAAAAAGACCCCGTCAAGGGTCTTTTTTTTAATTTAATGATTGTATGAAGGCTGCAATAGTTGCGTCTATGAGCTGACTACGTGGATTAGATTTTTCTTTATCATCTTCGCAGTGCTTTCTGCAAATATGATCATCCTCACAAGGACAATCATCCTCTTCATCATAATCATCGTCATCATACTCATCATACTCTCCATTGCGCCATTCTTCCCATTCGTCATCAAGATAATCATCGTCATCATCATCCATTAGATCGCCTAGTTCAGACCAATACGCTCTTCCAGACTTAACAATGTTCTTGTTCTTATCAAGTCCAACACCTGATGTCATCCAATCAGATTTAATGTCCATCTTCATGATTTCAAGAAGATCTGGTCCAGCAATATAGTCTTTTAATAGATCGGCTGCTTTAGCAAGATTCTCATCAAGGCCATCATAAAGATTTTGTAACTCTCTTCTTAGTTCCAGTAAAACTTCCTCATCAATCTTAATGTATTTTACATCAAGGTCTCTTCTTACGCTTTCTGGGATACATCCTAATAAAAATTCACCTTTTTCTTGGACCTCCTCAAGATCTCCTGCAACAATATTGCCAGATAAATCTACAGCAGGTTCTTGAACATCACCAACTCTGACCACCATTAAATATGTGCCATTATTTGTTTTTTGGCCACCTTCTTCTTTAACAAGGTCAAGCATCTGTTTTAATAGTTCTTGATTTCCTGATAATAGTGACATTAACTCTTGAATTTGTGTGTTTTGTTTTGACATAATATGTCCTCCTTAAATTTTTTATATAACAATTACTTACAATTTTATTATAACACTAAACACAATCTTGTGCAAACTTTTCTTAAATAAAATTGTCTTTAAGTCTTTTTTTGTGTTAAAATGTAGGCAGAAAGATGGTGATGTGCATGTTTGACAAAAAAAACAAAGGTAGAAAAACTAAAAATGGTTTTACAAATGAAAAACTAAATAAAAAAAATAAAAAATCTGAATCAATTTTTAAAATTAGTTTTGTAATAGTTCTTTTAGCTGTTTTGTTTTTCGGGGGAAAAGCCTTAATGGCGTATTCAAAACACGAAATAAGAAAAAGTGAAGAGGTTGAATCAACTAAAGTTGTTGTTCCAGATATAATCGGGTTAGATGTGGATAATGCAAAAGAAATATTAAACACACTAGACATTAATACACAGGAACAATATTCTGATAATGATTTTTTTGATATCGATGCTGTAATAAAAATGTCGATAGATCCAGGAACTACGCTAGAAAAGGGTTCAACAATAATGCTTTATGTATGCCAAAAACCACATATGGAGAAAGCAAGCGTATCAGACACAAGTGGAATAAATATAGAAGGGCTACCAATAAGAAAAAATGAAGTAATTGTAAAGAATGGATCCATAGATGGAACAGATTTAGTGTTAACTCTTAACAATGATAGTGACCAAATAATAGACTCAATGAAGTTTACCTCTGGATATGTCGATGGAACTGGAGATAAATTCCTTAATAAGTCAAGCCTACACTTAAACCTAAATATAGAGCCTTTCAAAGATTTTAAAATAAGACAAAAGATTAAAAATCCAAACATTAACTCAATAACAGTAGAAAAAATTGACCTTATTAAGAAGGATCAAGGAAATAAGGAAGGTGAATAAATGTGATTTGTCCAAATTGTCACAGAGTTATTAGTGATAACGAAATCTGCCCCTGCAAACTGGAAGCAGTGAAAAAGAAAAACGATGAATTAAAAAGAGAAAGGGCAGAATTAGAGGAAAAACATAGAATTGAAGAAGAAAAGAGAGCAGCCGAAGCAAAAAAAAGAAAAGAAGAAGCGTCGCAGAGGGCCGACTTTGTTAAGAACAATATTGCAGACATATCAAGCAATTCAATGTCTGATTTTTTAGACTTTATACAAAACCCAGACAAGGAAGCGTCAAAACTTTCACAGACTAAAAACATGCTAAACGTTGGAGTGCTAATAGGAGCAAAGCTAATTTTACTAACTATCCTATATTTCAGCTTATCAAGATCTGTTTTTACAGACATTATAAGACCTAATGATGCTGGGTTTGTTGGTGCTGCCATAATAGGTATATTGCTATCTCTTGCAACAACAGCTATAGACACTGGAATATTCTTCTTTTACTATAGAAAGGTAGATATTAAAGAGATATTGGCTTTTTCATCAGCAAAAAATCTTATTGAAATACCATTTTTGCTCCTATCTTCTGTTTTTATGTCAATAGTCCCAGCATTAGGTGTTGCAACACTAATAACAGGAATAGCTTTGGGAACAACAACTGATTTTTTAATTAGTATCAACAGAGATACTAAATGGCTTATTACTCTATCCGTGGCCTATATAGTCAGAATTTTTGTGATGAGTATTGTTGTTTTAAATATATAAAGGAAAGGAAAGTGATATATCATGTCATATATATTAGGTATAGATCTAGGAACAACAAATTCCTGTGCAGCAGTAATTAAAAACGGAAATCCTCTCGTCATACCAAACTTTGAAGGTGACAGGACTACCCCATCCGTTATTGCTTTTACAGGTGACCACGAGCAATTGGTTGGTGGAGGAGCAAAAAATCAATCAATAACCAACCCAAACGGCACTATAATTTCTGTAAAAAGAAAAATGGGGACAGATACAAAATTTAATGTAGATGGTAGAATAATGAGCCCACAAGAAGTATCAGCCATGATCTTAAAGAAAATAAAAAAAGATTCAGAGGAATTTTTGGGAGAAGAAATAAAAGATGCTGTAATAACTGTTCCAGCCTACTTCAGTGATAGTCAAAGACAAGCAACAAAAGACGCCGGTGAGATAGCGGGGTTAAATGTATTAAGAATCATTAATGAACCAACCGCAGCTGCGTTAGCCTATGGACTTGAACATGAAGATGATCAAAAGATTTTAGTTTTTGACCTCGGTGGAGGAACCTTTGATGTTTCGGTTGTTTCCATTGGAGATGGAGTTATAGAAATTTTGGCTACATCTGGCAACAACAAATTAGGCGGAGATGACTTCGACAAGAGAATTGCTGAGTGGATAGCTGGAGAATTCTACAAAAGACACAAGGTAGATATTAAAAAAGATAAAAACGCTATGCAAAGAATTTCTGAGGCAGCAGAAGAAGCAAAAAAGACCTTAACACATCAAAATTCTGCAAAAATCAACCTACCTTTTATTGCTATTGTCGATAACTCTCCTCAACATATAGATTTAACACTAAGTAAAAATAAATTTAACCAGCTGATAGAGCCCCTTATTAAAAAAACGGAAGAGCCTATTGAGATAGCACTAAAAGACGCCGGGCTTAAACATGATGATATTGACAAAGTCTTATTAGTTGGTGGATCAACAAGAGTTCCAGCTATACAAGAAAATATTAAAAGAATACTAAATAAAGACCCACTAAAAACACTCAATCCAGACGAATGCGTCGCCATTGGGGCTGCAGTGCAAGGAGATATGTTAAAAGATAATTCTGAGTTTGCCTTGGTTTTAGTCGATGTCACACCACTAACATTATCCCTTGAGACATCAAATGGCGTGTCAAGCAACGTTATAAAAAGAAACACTAAAATACCTTGTACTGTAAAAAAAGTCTACACAACAGCTGTAGACAACCAAGATAATATTCTAATTAAAATCGTTCAAGGAGAAAGACTTTATGCCAAAGATAACATTAAACTTGGTGAAGTAAAACTAGATGGAATCTTGCCAGCTCCGCAAGGTGTACCACAAATAGAAGTGACTTTTGCTATAGATGTCAATGGGATATTGGAAGTAAGCGCAAAAGATTTAACAACAAAAAGAGAAAATCATGTAACTATTAACAACACAAATAAATTAAGCAAGGAAGAAATAGACCTTGCTATAAGCAACGCCTTAAAATACGAAGAAGAAGATAGACTACATAAGCAAATTAGCGAAACACAAAATGCTTGCTGCGACTTAATAGATAAAATAAACATGACTCTCTCTAATCAAGACATAGAAATATCTGACAAAGATAGAGGCATGCTACGAAGCAAAATAGACGACATCCTTGACCACGTGCTTTCTCAAAAAGTGTTTAGTGAAGATGGGCTATCTGTAATAGAAGAAAAAACAAAAGATTTAGAAGCGACATATATTAATATATTCAATCCCCAATCAAAAAAAGAGTAGGAAAAGCCTACTCTTTTTTCTTACAAGTGCTATGCCGGAAAGGGGTCAAGCCTGTAGCTTAGCACAGCTTCACAATTTGTGATATCCTATTCTATAATTTTTGTCTGGTGCATAGCCTACGGGTCTAGATAAAAATACAGACTCAATTTCAAGTATTGTCATTCCCTTACATTTATGGTTATGACCATATACATAAGTTTTTCCGGGTCTCAACTTTACTTTTTTATAATAAGATTTAAATCTTGATGGATTATTGTATCTAAATTCATTAATTACAGGAACATGACTTACAAATATATCAACGTCATCTATGACCTTATTGTAAAAAGCAAGGTCTTTTGCTCCCTCATCTTCAATATAACCCATTCCAATGAACTCACTATCTTTGATATTAATTAAAATGTCATTAAAAACATCGGGATCGTCAGTATTATACCATAAATTACACCCAGCCATTTTAACTAAATTAGCAAAAATATAAACAGAATTCCTGTCTAATAGATAAAGATTATCAATTGGCTCAACAGCCTCTATTAGCTCATCTAACTTATTAGGTCTTATATTGGCCTGATACTTTTCTCTATATAATTCATGGTTTCCGGCAACCCAAAATACATATTTCCAATTTTGAGCCAAAAAACTAAACACTTCAACAAAGGTAAGCTTGTTGTTAGAAATATCTCCTGCGACAATGAGAACTTCTGACTTATTAACGCCCTCCATCCACTGTTCCACAAGGCTATCAATTGCCTGTTCTTCACTAATATGGAAGTCTGCGTGAATATCTGAAAGATAATTAAAGTCCTTAATCTCATAATCAATATAAATTTCTTTCATCACATTTCCTCATTTTTTATTCCTCTATATAAAAACTTTCAAACTCAATGTTATAGCTTCTTAGTATATCAATAAACTGATCTAAAGGCGTATCGGCATAAAATTTTTCTTTTGTTATTAATTCTCCTCTATCTAAAACACATATTTCAGCCCACTGAAAAATCTTGTCCTTGTTTAGTATTTCAGTTGAAAAATCTGAATTAATAATACCAGCATTGTCCATTATCTGATCAAATGTCACTAGTTGATATTCATTATCACTTGTATCGTCACCACCAGTAACCCTAATCTTAACAGAATGTTTACATCTATCTACATATGGTTCACCTGCATTATGCTCTAACGGAATGTCGTCCCAGTCATCGCCCCATACATCTTTAGCTTTTTTATCTGTAAACCATAACTCGCCCCTATCTGCAAAGCACAAATACATTTTACTAAAATCTATATTTTTAAATAAGTTAATCATAAAAACACCCCTTAATATTTTCTTGTATATATTATATCATAGTATGTATTACAAATCAATGTTTTTTTTTATCAGTCTGCCTTGATTTTTTCTTTTTTTTAGAATATCTTATGTATAAAGGATCGCAAACACAAAGGGGGGTTTTGTTGTGGAAAAAGATTATTTTAAAGATAGGCTTTATAGCGACATATGTTATAAGAAAAATATAAACATTGGAGACCATGTTTTTATATGTACTAAGGATATGCAATCAAGTGCAGTCACTTTAAAAGATTTAAAGTTAATAAAGGTTGATAAAATATTAACATACTCAGATTATCACCCAAGAGGGATAAAGGTAAGTGGAGAAAGTATTGACTACAAAGATACAAGCGACAAGCTTTATACCGGAAGAATAACCTATAAGTGTAACTCACCTTTTTCTATTAAAACATACAATGGTACAAAGGCTATAGTGAGGAAAGATGGCTTTTTATATCTAGAAGATATTGACAGCGTAAAGGGTTTAAAAAGACCAGCTCTATGGTTTGCTGTTCTCGACATATCTATATCCACACTACTTGACCCATTTACATATGTTGACGGATCCTCAATAGATACAGAAATTAACAAAGCCTCATTTTCTAGAACTCACCTAAGTTATGAAATAGATGGATTGAAAAATATAACAACGAAAAACATTGATGTATATAAAAATGGTGAAAAAACTAAATTGGGAAACGTGTTTTTAGAGGCAAGAGATAAACTTTCAGGACAAGTAGGAGTCAATGGATATTCGGTATCACTACCTATAAGCTTTGTAGGGGTGTCCCTTGAGGATGTAAGCATGGAGGACTTCCCAGATGAGTAAAGGAACAAAAGCACTAATAGTTGGAATTGTCGTTCTGATTGTAAGCCTTATTGTAGCATCCCCATTTTTAATCAAAAGAGCCCGCGAAAAATATGTGGGACAATTCAATAAAAGATTAGAAGAAACTAAAAAGGATTACGTCGAAATAAAAAAATCCAAAACATCAGATGATTTCATTTTTTACAACAATAAACTATATGACTATGTAGATAATATATATATAGAAGAAAGTGGAATACGAGAAAAGCTTGGACGAAGTACAAAAGCTGAGGATGACGAAGGAAATACTTTCTTTTTAAAAAACTTGTCTGGCTATGGTATGGGACAAAGAGTGGATGTTTACACAACATCTTCCCCAAACATTCTCGCTACAAAAAATACATCACTTGATGGCTACACATCACTTGATGGCTACAATATATTTATAAACAAAAAAACTGAGGAACCAAATTTATCTCCCGTTGATATGGCTAAATCTGAGTTTTATTTAATAACAAATCCCGAAAACAGATCAAAACCCTTAAAAATAAATGCAAAATTCGACCTAATTCCTTTAAACGATTTACAGGGTGCCACAAATGCTGAAATACTCATAAAAAAAGATGATCTGGTCTATCAGTGTCCAGCCTATATATCTGCTAAAAATGATGTGTCCTTTAAAATAAATGAAGATTTTTACCTAGTTTCCCCTAAAAATACACATTAGTGAGTAACTTCTTATTGATTAAATTTTAGATACCTTATATAATGAATAGGGTGATGACTTATCGTAAGAATTACTTTTGATAATGAGAAAGAAAGAGACAGCTGGTACGAACTAAGCGAAAAACATCAAGAAATTTTGCTAAAAGAAGCAAATAGAATACAAAGACAATATCCAAACCTGATAAAAGACAAAACTGTTGGTTATTGGCAGCTATCAAGACTAATGGGTAGTGGATATTAACACAAAAAGCAGTTACGATGCTGCTTTTTATTTATTTTAAAACGTCTTTTATATATAATAAAAATGTAAGTATTTATAAAAAAAGTATTATTTTAAGGAGGAACAAAAATGAAAAATATGATGATGTCAACTACAAAACCAATAAGGATAGGTTTTGATGTCGACGAAGTACTTTTAGAGTGTTCAGAGCCTGCTAGAATATGGGCAAACGAAAAACTAGGAACAAATTTAAAGAAAAAGGATCTTAATGTTTGGGGAAGAAGTGATGGAGATTTTAAAAAACTTCAAACTGTTTTTAGAGATGAAACATTTGTTGCATCACAAGAGCCCATTGAGGGAGCTGTAGAGTTTATAAAAAGACTTTCAGCAGTAGAGGGTGTAGAAATATACTTCATTACAGCTGTGCCAGTGGAAATGACAAAAGCAAGAAGTTTATCTCTTGTAAGACATTTTCCTTGGGTGCCGACAGAGAACTACATTCTTACTTCTTCAAAACATGTTGCACATTTTGATATATTTGTAGATGATGCAGAACACAATTTATTCAGTAATGAATCTAAATATCCCATCGTCAAAAGAGAACGATGGAATGAGAGCATTACAGGAATGCTAAGCTATCAAAGTTTTGATGAATTGTGGTCTTTAATAGAAATTATTTGCAAAAAAGAAGGTTTAAAAAAGATTAACAAAATAAATACACCTTCTATTTTAGCTATTATAGGCCCAACTGGATCTGATAAAAACAAGTTAGCTAATGAACTTTGTAAAAGAGGCATGTCTAGACCATGGGTTTACACAAATAGCCATTATGATCTAAGTAGTGAAAGCTATAAATATTACTCTTACAGAACCGACGAAGAAATAAGAGAAGAAGAAGACTTTTTCATGACTACTGTCTATGGAAAAAACTTTTATGGCGTAAAATATAAGAATATAAAAACACTATTAGACAGGCATGATAACCTTGTTATGGTTGTAGATATGAGAGGATACGCTGCACTAAAAGCAAAGTTTCCAACTGTATCAATTTATAAGGATCAGACATATGAAAAATGTATTAGCAATACACTGAAAAAAGAAATGTCTGACGAAGAAAAAACAAACAGGATCATGGCAATCAAAAGAGAAAGAAGAAACATGGAATTATGTGATTATGTGCTTCCCGCATCTGATGATATAGAAATGTTGGCGGATATGGTTATGAACACAATAAGAAGGTATTAAAAAAAGACCTATATAGGTCTTTTTTTAGTGTTTAAAATGGACACCATCCATAGTAAGCCATCTTATAAAGTGGCTCAACGTTATCATATTTCTTAGGCGTGTTTTTAGGTTTTGTCTTATAGGTTTTTTGATCAGTTATACCAATTATTCCAATTTGGTTATAATTACTGTCATATACAGGTGTCTTATAATATTGGATTTTTGTGCTGATAGATGCTTCTTTATTAATCCAATTTTTGAGTTCAGTTATATTTTTAAACTTTCTTTCTGTCAAGGATGCTCTAGACATTAATATAACGTTTCCCCTAATGCTTGAAACAAAAGAGTCTTTAACGAACCCAATTTTATAAGCTAGGTATCCCGTTTGATCATAAATAACGGCATCGATTGTATATTTAGGAGTATCATTTTGACCCTTATCATCCATAAATTCTATGACCTGCTTTTCTTTTGTCTTTTCTTGCTTACCTTTATAGGGCAACTCATATATGTTGCCTGTAAAGCGAGATGATCCAAAGTCTCCCCTATACATATCTTCATCTGATCTTCTAGTTGATTCGTCGTAATCAATTTTACTATTAATTATACCTGGCAGTAATTTTTTAGTTGCCACGACACGTCTTTCTTGAAAAATGCTTCCCATTTTGTTCCTCCTTAAAATACTTTTAAATACTGCATACTTACACAGGTATTATAATAAAATGTCTGATAGGAAGCAAAATAAGAATATTTTATTGCCTATATCAATTTAAAAAGCCCCACCATTAAAGGTAGGGCCACTTTTTCAGATATTTCAATTAGATCCATATTCGTTTCCAACAATATGTTGACCCGGTCCTTTTTTCATCTGGTCTGCTGTTTTATAAAAATATTTATATGTTTTCTTTCTGTCTCCCGTATCACTAAATGTTACATCTATATAATATTTATTGCCATCCTTACTGTGAAATACATTCCAACCATGTCCACCTCTTGCTGTATCTCCCATAGCTGTGCCGTCAACCATTCTTACATCTAATCCAACTGCGTTGCAAAGAAGCATATAGTATTCAGCATATCCATCGCATACAGCCTTATTTTTAATGGCAATTCCATCTGCATAATAGCAAATTTCACTTTCTGGACTTAATGAGTTGTTTTGATGCCCTCTGTAAGCATCGTAGTCATAACTTGCCTTCTTGCAAACTGCATCCATAAGGATCTTTAACTGTTCTTTTTCTGTTTTCCCTTTAAGATCAACGCTTTTTAATGTGCCATTAAGTGAATCAAGAAGGGCTTTTGTATTAACTAATTCCTCAACACCTTTTCTTTTACCCTTGCCCATCTTCATAATTGCGTCTAGTTCATCTTGATTGACAAAAGGGTATAAGTTTTTGTCGTTAAGTTTGTTGTTGTCTTCAATGTCAATGTCTGCAATTTTTTTAGCTAGGCTTAGGTTAATATAAATGTCACCATCTGTTTCCTTTCCAACAAAAGGCTCTTGACTAACAACTGTAACATTACCTGATTTCTCATATGTCATTTTCTTCCTGTCTTTAGGATAAAGATCAAATATTATTTCGCCATCTTTATATACAGCATAATTTTGGAACTTTTTACCACTGACAGGATGTGTAGATTCTTGCTTTTCTATCTTCACATTCTGATTTGCATCTGCTATACTTTTTATCGATATCAAAACCCCGTTGTCGCTATCAATCATTTTATAGTCTGCTGCAAAACTGTATGTGGGCAGCATCATTAAGACGGCAGCTGATAACAGCATCGTATTCTTTTTTAATTTTAACATAACATTACCTTCTTTCTTTTCTATTTTTTCTATGAATATATTATACAATAATTCTTTAATAAAGTCAAGCGTTTTTACAAACTATTTATTTTTTTTGTAAAAATATAAATAAAGGCTTGCACCAAAACAAGTTTTCCATTATAATGTAAGTATATTTTAAAAAGTACAGAAAGGAAGGTGTTTCAAGTTGGATAAAAAACATGGCTTTATGAACAAAAATATTGCAAAAAAAATGTTTGACCCCGATGACGGGGTTGTAATGATTACAAAAAGTAATATTAACGGAGAATTCAGCAGATATATGACATTTGGTGAATATCTTTGCAGTAAAAAATTAATTAAGGGACAAAGACACTTTGTTGCCGACTCTACTATTGTATCCAACAAGGAAGCAATTTTTCCCACTGATAAAGTGTTTGCAAAAAAATTCATTAGCTACAAAATTGCGATCACAGGAGATTCTGACTGGGCTCGTATGAAAGACAGAGACGTTAATAATACGCTTAAATACCTTTCTAACTGTATTGTAAGTAGAATGAAAAAAAGATATGATATTGAACCTTTATGCATCATTGCAGAATCCGGCTTTCTATATCCCATTTTTTCTTTTAATAAATATATTATCCTTAATAGTAAAAACAACAAGAAGGATTTCTTACTTATGGATAAGCTGATTTATGGAATGTTAAAAGACGCGATAGAAGGTGTGAACTATAGCAGTAAAAAATCTAAAAAAGAAACCTACCTTTTTGTTGAAAAAAGAGTGCAGTTTACAGAGCTTATTCCTATGGAAGGTTCTTTTGACGACTACAACAGAAGAATAAGAGCCTATAACAGGAAGTTTAACAAGAAAAACAGTGGACTAGATTTTAAAGTTTTTCTACATAAGTTAAAAGAGGCTAATAAATTTAAATTCAAGGCTTTTGGTCCAAACGATGTAAAAAACCAAGACCTAGATTTTTCTAAGTTTATTGCCAAAATGAGTAATAATAGGATAAGAGGCATTATATCATATATTTATTATTGTAAATATAACCTAACATTAACAGAAACAAGACACTTAATATATAAGGTGTCTAGTTGGTTGTGCCAAAATATCGGACTAGATAGAGATGAAACTATTATTTATATTAAGAATAATATAGAACCTCATATGGATGGCTATGCATTAGATATCGAAAATGCAATCAGATATATAGATAAAGGCATTGAAATGTTTAATGATACAAATATTTCAAAACTTACAAATGAAAGTGTATGCCTATATCTTGGAATGAGTGAAGATGCTATTAAAAGAAATGTATATTTTAGAACTAATGAAGATTGCAAAAAAGATGAAGCTAAAAGAAAGCTATTAAAAGATATAGCGGATGATAATATAGCACCAAGAATTATTAGGACATCACCTGAAGAAAAGGCTGTCCTTATTGTTGCATGCGAATGTTCAACACTATCTGTAGAAGATACAATGAGAAAAATCTGCGGTAAAGATAGGCAGGCTTATTATAGAGCAAAGCATGCATACGAAAATGAAGACGCTATGTATCATGATGAAATAGTGCACTTTACTGATGCTCTTTTCTGTATACTCGGAAGAAAAATTAAAGAAATAAATGCGGTGAACTTCTTCGGGCATGTTAACAAGGTTGCAAAAATTGAAATTATGATTAAGACTAACAATCTTAAAAGTTTTAATCTTACAACAGATAACATTTTCGGCATCATAACTGTAGCAGATTCAACACTTGAAGAAAAAATTAGAAAAGAAAAAAGAGAAAGATTAGAACTAAAAGAAACTACAAAAGAGCCAGAATATTGTAAAAACATACAAGCTGGAATGAACTCATATGATCAAATGGTCTATTGGAAAGAAAAAATCAAAGCTAGTACTCATAATATGCTAAGTGTTGTAAGAATTAAGAAAACAGAAATAAACGAACTCTTAAAAGCAATAAAAGAATATTATACAGAAGATGGGTATCTTTCAGCACGAAATACTAGCTATAAAAGACTTGCCCTTGAAAAAATGTCAGAAGAGGAAAAACATCTTTTAGCTAATGGTCACTACCATGACATAATTGCAGTCGATTTTAATGGACACTTAAGGGATTATGGTATTCCGATTTTACAAAATGTAAATAACTTTAGAAAAAAAATTGGATTCTTTGAAAAATTAGATCCATATATTATAGAACCGGCCGTTAACTATAAGGCGTATACAATTCCTATAGCTTGTTAGGGGCATACATAGATAAAACTACATAGATAGAAAAAGTACAGACTTCATTATTTTGCAAAAATAAAATGCTTAAAGTCTTTTTTGCGTGTTACGATGTGTTATATTGTTATGATTTTAACAAAATAGTTGGTTTTATGGATTAATTATAGTTATCTTAATTAGTTTTCGGTTTTTCTAATTGATAACGATTATCAAAAATCGCGAAGTTGAGTTATACGTCGTGTTCAGGTACATTCAAGAAGACGGAGTTTTATTGCAAGATATTAATAATAGATTTAATTAAAAGTTTTAAATCACATTTTTTACAGCTTTTATTTAAATAATGAGGTATTAAAATTGATAAAAGTCTTGTTTTTAATAACTATATTTTATACAAGATTTAATTCACTGTAATTAAAAACTAGATAAAAATAGAATTAAATAATATATTAAATACGAATAATTTAATGCAGTTTTAATTACAGTTAATAGTTTAGATGGACCAGCTATAAACATCTTAAAACCCTTATTTTAATTATTTAGTCTTTTAAATGTTTTAGATTCTACCTTATCCTCCATAAACGGTATCGCGATATAATTGTAGGGATTTGAACGGCCTAAGCGAAAAAAGTTAACATGATAGAAAATAAGGGTTTTGTTGGTTTTAGATGATTTATAAACATAAGGTTTTTAAAAGATTAGGTTGTTATAGGATTATAAAGCAGGACGTTTCATAGGATATTAATATTTAAAGAAAGTAGAGTATTTAATAATATTGATTAATTGGAAAAGAAATGTTTTATTTATTTCATTTGTTTATATTGTTATGTGAGTAAGCTGATCTATCGATATAGGCTTTATCTCCATTAAACACATTATTTTATCTACCATACTAAATTGGTTATCCATTAGGATATAAACCTCATCTAATAATGAATCTTAATACTAAAGATGTTTACGTTAAGGATAAACAAAATTAATATCTGAGAGAAAAGTGAAGGGTTTGTTTGACACCAAGGTCCTTTATTGGTTAGGAGTTACCTTATTATACTTTAATAGGGCCTATGTTTATTTTATAACCTATAGATATTAATAAATAGACCGATCCATAAGTAAGCGTAAATAGCCAATAATTGTTAAATTTTTAAACATAGTAGCATATGCATATTTATTAATGTTACTTTTAGTAACTGACTAATTCTACGATCTACGAGTGTTCGACAGAAGTCACTTTTATGTTGTTTCTTGCCTTCATCTAAGAGGTTACACCCCACTATTTTCGCAGTTTTCTTTCGTTGCCCCTAAAATAGGTGGGTTTTTATGCGTAATCTTTTCTTATTACGCGATATTTTCTTTCTTAATAGTTTTAATCTAAAAAATACGCATATGTGTCTACTAATATTTCATTTGCATTAACTTTCTATAAATCTAGGTTTTATATTATATCTTCTTTTACTTATAAATGTTCATGTCTTTTTTTAAATTGTCTATAACAAATATGTTATGCACATGATATATAACTGTTGCTAATTAACCTTTTTTGTGTTATAATATAACTTATCATAAAGATTATTATTTTTTAAGTAGGTAGGTGAATTATATGATTTATTTTATAAGTGATTTACATTTTTATCATAGAAATGTTATTAATTTTGGAAGTAGGCCCTTTAAGGATGAGCTTGAAATGAATAATAAGCTAATAGAAAATTGGAACAGTAGAGTCCATGAAAGTGACTCAATTTATGTTCTTGGAGATATGTTTGTTAGGTCAAAATCCTTAGAGGACATAGAGAATGTGTTATCTAAACTAAATGGTAAGAAGTATCTAATTGTTGGTAATCACGACAAGTCTTGGTTAAAAAAATATCCTAGTCTAAAAAAATACTTTAAAGAGGTTTGTAAAGAAAAGGTTGTTCACTATACAGAAGATGGAGTTAACAGGACTATTGTTCTTAGCCATTATCCTAAACTTGAGTGGGAAAAATATTATAGGGGATCCTTTCATATATTTGGACATATTCACAATAAAAAGGATGAGCCTCAACTAACCTATCTAAGGCTTCAGAACAAAATGTTTAACGCGGCTGTAGAGGTTAATAACTATAAACCGGTTACTTTTAATGAACTTGTTATAAACAATAAAGTCTTTTATAATAGAGAATAAGCAGGCCTAAAGAGACCTGCTTTCTTTTTTTGGAGCCAAAAGCGGGAATCGAACCCGCGACCTTCGCCTTACCACGGCGCTGCTCTGCCGTCTGAGCTATAATGGCTTATTTATTTTGTTTGTTTTTTAACATATTTATATTATAGTATATATCTTTAAATGTGTCAACAGCTCATTTTTTTATTGTCTGTCAGGGCTTTGTATGGTATAATATCCTTGTAAAGTAATTGTTATATTAGTATTTTTATCGCATATACTTTGCGATATAGGAGGTAAAAAATGAAAGTAAAAAGTGCAAAAGATAGTTTAATTGAAATTATCGATAAAAAATGTAAGAACAAACCTGATGATATGGTAGTAAGGCTATATTATGATTATGATGATTATGCGGATATAGGCTCTATTAAAGATTATGATTCATATGAGGATTTTAAGGATAATCTATTAGAAGAATTAATGGAGTTAAACGATGCTTATGTATTCGATTTAATTGATGATTCTTTTAATGAGTTTAAGGATAGTTACTCTGATCTTTTTGATGAATTAACTGATGATGAGGAAGAAGAGGTATCAACTCATTATAGCGAAATGATTGAAGTGGACTATAATGAAGATGAGCTTATTGAAAAGACTAAGCTTCGTGTTAATATTATGCCTTATCAAGACTACAATCTAGACACCGAAGGATCTGAAATGTATGAAGCTTTGTCCTTTTTGGCGGAAGGAGAAGATAAATCGCAATATAAAGGGAATGATATGCTTGATAGACTTTTCAAGTCTCAAGGATATGAAGATATTACTAAGATAGACTGGGATAACAGCAACGATCCTTTTATAGAAAGTTTTATCGAAGAATATGCAGAGGCGGACTTGGCCTATACTTGGTCTCAATTCTTTGTATTTTTAGCAGAAATGTCTATTAAAGATTATTTTGACTTATTAACAGGTAAATCTAAAATGATTTATAGGTCTGGTGTATGTGGTTTATTTAATCCTGTTACAGGTAGTGGATCTATGTTAGATGTTATTTTAAACAAACCGTTCACTATTGAATTTACTGGGAAAGAAAATTTTGATGGAATACAAGTAGAAGGTGTTTCATCTTATGGTTATTCAGTTGATTCTATATATGGTTTAGTTGAATCCTGTTGGGATAATGCGGATTATTCTATAGTAGATAAAGAGGGAGATAGAAAATGAAAATATTTGAAAAGTTTTTTAAAAAGATAAAAAAAGAAGAAAGTTTTGAAAATCCTGATGTCATTTTTAAGAAGTTAAAAGACAATAAGTACACTTCAACATCAGATAATTTAGAGGATTATAGACAAAACCTTCAAAAATTAGCCAGTGAGTTTATAGAAACTGGTCAATATAAATCATTAGAGAAAATTGCATTCTTAATGAAGTGTGTTGATAAGGAAAAGGAACTTGTTAAATTAGGTGTTAATCAATATGTTTTTAGAGATGATATAGATGAATTTCTATCAAGAAGGGATATTGAAAAAAGTGATATTAGATTAATTGAACTTTCTGATTATCCTAGACGTATACCTAAAGATATTCAGAAAAAGATTAAAGAAACTAAAAATATTTTTTCTCATATGTATGTTATGTTTACAGATTATACAGGTAATGTAACTAAAAACCATATGAGAGAAAAAGAGATTAAACGAAAAGATAAGGATCCAATACTTTTTGGTACGTTTCAAGATCTTGGACAAGATTCAGAAACATTTTTTAATGGAGATGTTTTTAGAAGAAAGGTTCCAGTAAGGCTTTTAAATGATAAGTTCTATGTTATTGGAGATTGGGTTGATGAGTATTGCGACCTTACTCTAGATAAATTTATAGCATTATCTGGTAAGGATGATATTGTTTCAGAAATTAATAGTCCAGTTACTATTGAAGAAATCGAAAAAGCTATAAAATCTTTTAGAGAAGTTCCAGAGGTAGAGTGATTATTATGTCTAATTTTTTAGAAGATCTTTTTAACCAAAAAATATCCGGGCGTTTCAAAAATAAGGATGTGGATTTAACAAAATCTAAGGTCTTAAATATGGAAAAGTTTTCTTTGAAGAATTTAGAACCTAAGAGTTTTCCATCTAAAACGGGTCTTGTTTATACTGGTAGTCCTGAGCATATTTTAGCTATGAAAAATAATGCATTATTCGGCACAGGCTTTATTTGTGATAGATGTGGAAGAAAAATCCCTGTTTATTATAAAGACACCTTATGCAAAGAATGCAGTGATGAGATAAACAATTATAATATAGCAAGTGTTTGGAACAAGGATAAAAAAACAATAAAAAGACTTGAATCTGATCGAGTTTGGTTCTTACAAGGATAAAGAAAGGGATTTACCCTTTCTTTTTTTTGCTTTTAAAATAAACTTTTGTTAGTGTTTCTTTAGGATGTTTCAAACTGTTTGAAATAAATATAAAAAATGGAGTGATGTTTTTTGAAAAATAATTTACGTAAGGCTTTTGCCTTAGGGGCATCTATGGTAATGCTTGGATCAAGCCTACCTTTAAACGTTATGGCAAATAGCACTGTTGAAAAACTTGGTGCTAATACTGTAAATGTTTCAAGTGTAAGGGCTGCTAGTCCTAAGATGCAATATAAATGGAAAAAATATAAGCTAAACAAAAGAACTGAAAAAAGATATAAAGAGGTAGAGGAGATCAACAGAGGTTCTAGCCAAGGTTCTAGAATTGACATGTGGTACACAAACTACCCGAAGGTTGCACTTGGTAAGGTGGCTACAAAGTATGCTTTTGATGAAAAAACTGGAAAGTTTTATGTTAACAAACGTGATTTAAGAGATGCAACTTCAAGTGAGATTAATAACGGCCAAGTTGTTTGTGGTAGTTATGAATGGGTTGGCGGCTATTTTATTCCTCAAGACAACTGGTCTAGGTTTAGAAGTAGAAGCGCTTCAGATGTATTAGATTTTAGTGACGAGTCTGCTCCTCTTGCTGTGGGGGCTAGTAGCGGTGATGTTATAGAACTAGACGCTTTACCAATGCACCGTGTAAGATATATTGGTAGAACGAGAATGGGAGATGTTCATCCACAAGCTACTTATTTTGATTATGGCCACGATGGCCCTAAGAGAGGTATACCGGATGAATCAAATGTTTTTCCTATTCCTGACCATACTGTAAGTTATGTGGTTGAGGTAGTAAAAAAGAAAAAGGCTGTTGAAACAACTCCTGTTACATATAAGAGTAAGGGTAGTTATATAGGTGAAGTTACTTCAACGACATCTTCTACAGCTTTTCCTAAAAATGGAGACCAAGGAGACTATTGGTATGAATATGTAGGGGCAGAAAGGCTTACTACTGATGCAGAAGATTTCGATCCAAGTAGCGTAACTATTGATAAAGAAATCGTTGATTGGGGTAAGAAGATTAATCTTCTTGATAACATCAAGGGACTTCCAGATGGTTGTAGTCAAGAAGATGTTACTATTCCTGTAATCGATACTAAGAAGTCTGGATCTTACACTGGTAAGGTTAAAGTTACTTTTAAGGATAAGTCTTCTACTATAATTGAAGTACCAGTTGAGGTTAAAAAATCTGACGCTGAAAGATTTAAACCAGAAATTTCTGACGAAAACATTGTAAGAGGTCAAGACTTTGATTTAACAGATAACATTAAAAACAAACCAGATGGTGCAACTGTTAAAGATGTTTCTAACCCTAAAGTTGATAACAATAAGGGCGGGAAACAAACAGGTTCTGTAGAAATTACTTTCCCTGACGGATCCAAGAAAAAAGTTGATGTTCTTGTAAACATTACCGATGTTTGTGAAGATACAGCACCTTTAAAAAATAGGATCAAAGAATTAGAAGGAAAGGTTGCGGATCTTGAGGGTCAAGTCAAAGCTAAAACAGAGGAATTACAAAAGGCTAAAGATCAATGCGCTGCCAATACAGAAAAACTTAAAAAAGAAATCGCTGGCAAGAATAAAGAAATTGAAGACTTAAAGAATCAAGTAAAAACAGCAGAAGAATTAATTGAAGAGCTAAAGAAAGAACTAAATAAGCTCCAAGAAGAAATTGATAAAACTAAAGGCGAACTTGAAAAAGCTAAGGGCGAGTTAGAAAATCTAAAAAAAGAACTTGAAGCTGAAAAAGAAAGAGCAGCTAAAGAAAAGAAAGAGCTTGAAGATAAACTTAGGGAAAATGAAAACAAAATCAAAGAACTTGAAGATAAGGTAAAAGATATTGACAATAAGAAAAAAGACCTTCAAGATGAACTTGATAAGGAAAAGGCTAAATCTGATGCTGACCAAGATAAAATTAAAGACCTTGAAAATAAAATCAAGGATTTAGATAGTGAAAAGGAAAAAGCTGAAAAAGAAATTGAAACTATTGTAAAAGAAAATCAATCTCTTAAGGAACAAATTATCGAAAAAGACAAAGAAATTAAACTTTTAACCGAAAAGATTGTCGAAAAAGAAAAAGAAATTAAGAGTCTTGAAAGTAAGATTAAAGAGCTAGAAAAGGAAAAAGAAAATCTTATCATTAAGATTAAAGAACTTATTAGAGATTCCGCTAATAAAGACAAGTTAATTAAAGAACTACAAAGAGAAATTGACGCTCTAAGAAAAGAAATCGATAGGTTGGCAAAAGAACAAGTAGAAAAAACTATTGAAGTGGAAAAACTTAAAAAAGAACTTCAAAGTACAACGAAGATAGTTGAAAAATACAAAAAAGATTTAGCTAAAGCACAAGATGATCTTCGAAAAGAAAAAGAAGAACACGAAAAAACTAAAAAAGAGTTGGACGACTATTATTATAGAAATAGATATGACAGAAAATCTCGTGATAATAAAGATAGAAAATCTGTTGATAACGCAGATGCTTTAAGACTATTAAGTCAATTCAATAGCGCAAAAAATTCTAGCGATGTAAGATATATCTTTACCATTGGAAATAAAAACTACATCAAACTAGACGGCGCAAATAAGACATTTAAGAAAATGGATGTTGCTCCATATATTAAAGATGACAGAACAATGATGCCACTAAGATATGTTGGAGAGGCAATTGGTGCTACCGTTGGCTGGGATAACACAACTAGAACTGCTATATTTGCAAGAAATGGTCTTACTGCAAGAATTCAAATCGACGGCAATAAAATTGTAATGTCTAATGGTAAGGTTTATGAAATGGATGCTAAACCAGACAATATTAATGACAGAATATTTGTTTCTTTAACTAATGTTTCTAAGGTATTTAACCTAACTAATGGAAATACAGAAGATAACATAGATCAAAATATTGAATGGAATAATAGTAATAAAACAGTAACTATTTCTCTTTAATATATATTAACAAAACAGCGGGTAAAACCTGCTGTTTTTTATTTTAAAAAACATAATAAACCATTGACCTTGTGGTGCTAATAACATATAATCTTATTTAAAGGAAGGTGTTTTATGAATTTTAAAAAAGTGTTTTTGATAGTTATATTGTTGTTTTTTATACCTATGCAAGTATTTGCAAAGGGCGTTCCTGATTTAAATAATAAATATGTAACATCGAAAAAAGAAAACGTTTTAATTAATATTAATAATTATAAAGATGTTAGAAAACTAGAGCTGGGCGATAAGGCTTTGTGTTTGGGAAATTATATACCTGACAGATCAAGACTTGATAAAGCTTTTTCTAGTGATCATGAATTTTTAAAATTGCAAGTGGGTAGTCAAGTATTTTTCACCCCTAAAAAAGATATTGTTGAGTACTTTGATATAGATGAGTTTAATAAGTTTATGGACCTATATGGTGGAATTCATATAAATAAAATGTTTTATAGTAATGACCCTAAAAAAGATTCCCTCTTAAATAATGGACACGGAAATGTTATAGACTTAATGAAAATATCTGAAAAAGAAAAGGGTGTCTTAGCAAAATTAACAAGAGGTTTTGTGGTTAGGGGTGATAATGATAAGGAAAAAATGCTTAATGTTATAAACTATATAAAAAATAAGGGTTTGCACTACAGTGATGTTGATGGTGAAAATCAAATTGAGTCGATTTTATTGGGTCGCACCAGATGCTTAGGTGTGTCATCTTTACAGTCTTATCTATATGAAAAATCCGGGTTAACTTATAGGTTTGTTTGGGAATATGCAAATGCCGATTACTATCAATCCAGCCATGTGTATGTTGAAACTTTAATAAATGATATTTTCTATGACACAGACATTAATGGTTTATTGTTAAAGAATAGCAGTGATAAGCCAAGGGATAGAGACATTACTTTTAAATATTTTAAAGACCTTCCGGGGATAGGGGAAGATGGTTGCAGGTATTCTAAAAGTGTTGAGTCAAGTGGTAGCGGGGTTGTTTTTGAGGTGAGCCCTTCTTTAGTTAAAGGAAAATATTCTAATAATATAATAAGTTTATATAGAGATAGTTGTTTAGATATAGATGACTATTTAAAATCTATAAATAAAGAGTAAAATGAAAAGCCCTCACTTTTATGTGAGGGCTTATATCAAAGGAGAAAACAAGATATGCACAAGAAAAGGCAAAAACAATGTGCATAAGTGTTTTTTACATAAGTTGTCATCTAAGAAAACATTCATTGCGTAGAATTTACCAAACTTTTTGGTTCGCGTTCGTTCGTTTTCGTATATCGAATTCATTTGAGAAGTATTGAATAATCGATCGCTTTTACCAAGAGAAATTCAGCGCCTAGCCGTCTTTATAATTAATGTTTTCTTATACCGATATTAAATTTTATAAATATTAAGTTCGTGTGATAAACACTCGGACTTATATCTCAGTTTCTGTATTTAGCTTGTCTATTTTTAAAGACAATTCTTCGACTTCTTTTTCAAGTTTTGCCTTGTCAGCAAAAAACTTTTCTTTTAGGATGGCATCATATTTTACAATTCCAATGCCTTGTTCTGCCTTAATCTTTGTGTTATCATAATATCTATTGTTTTCATTAGATATATATAATTTAATATTTTTTAACAGCTCTCTTTTTAGTTGTACTTCTGTTAATAGGTCTTTGATACCATTGTCGCATGCAGCCTTTTCAATTTTACTGCTTAAATTCATAATTGATGCCAAGGTCTTGTCAATATCTTTATAGATTTGGTTTACTGCTTCTTTTTCTTCATCTACATTGATGTTTTCGCCATTAACAACAACTGGCATTCTTTTATATGATAGCAGTTCGTTATATAATCCAGCTAGTTCTTTCTTGCGGTTATCACGCAAAAATAATGCTTCTTTTAATTTCATATTTGCACATCCTTCTTTATTTGTTCTTTTTTGATATTTATATTATATCATCATTCTATTTTCTTGTCAATAGTTTTCTAAAAGTTTTTTTAATTTTATCCTCTTGTATAAACAAGTGTTTTTAATTATAATGAAAGTGTAACAAAGTGATGCCAAGAATAAAATAGCTTGGCATATTTTTATCTTTGTTTCAGCTAAAAAATAAATAGAAGGGGGTATTTCTATCAGTTTAATAACTAAAAGAAGTGGAAAAAAGGAAGAGCTAGATATTTCAAAGATCATCACAGTTTTACAAGCTGCAGATCCAGATATGGCTTACGATGAAATTAAAAGTATTGCTGTGTCTGTTACAGATCCAGTGCCCGAAACCACAGAAGAACTTAGAAGAAAAATAGAAACTATTCTTATAGAAAAAGGCTTTACGAAAATGGCTAAAAACTATGTTGTGGAGTGCTATAAGAATGAGGAGCGTCGCAAGAGAGAAAAGCTCGACAAAAGCGTTTTAGGCCTCATCAGTAGGTCAAACGAAGATGTAATGAATGAAAATGCAAATAAGAATCCTGTTATTTTATCAACACAAAGAGATTTAATTGCGGGTGAGCTAAATAAAGACATTGCAAGAAAATATATCTTTCCTAAAAACGTGATTGAAGCACATGATAAGGGTGTAATTCATATCCATGATTTAGATTATGCAGCTCAGCAAATGACAAATTGTTGTCTGATTAATCTAGAAGATATGTTACAAAATGGAACAGTAATAAGTGGAGTTAAAATAGATAAACCTAAGAGTCTTAGAACAGCTGCTACTTTAACAAGTCAGATATCTGCCGCTGTAGCTGGGGCTCAGTTCGGAAAACCATACAACCTCCCGAACTAAAACAGTGTTAACCACTGAATGTGAAGAGTGGGGTCTTGAGAGTATTCCAAGGCTAACGAGGTAAATACATAGATGTACGATCTCGTGATTATTGTTTGAGGTGATTTTTATGTATATGAATACAAAAGAAAAAATATATCAAAATAAAGAATTGATCGAAAAAATGTATCGTGTTGAAGGCAGAAGTAAAAGTTTTATTGCAAGAACTTTGTCTGTAGACAGAAGAGTTTTGGGTAAGATTATAAATAATGAGTGGGGTTTTGTGCAAGCAAAAATTAAAAGGTTAAGTCCCAATAATGAAGCTTTTTATAATAAAAACAAGAAGAAGATTGAAGAACTCCTATTAAAGGGGTTTACCTTAAAGCAAATTGCCAAAGAATTGGGCGTAGAACGAAGACTTATTAGATATATCACTGATTTTGATAGTGAGCTTGGTAAGATAGTTTCTCAAAACGATTTGACTCGCAGAGAAAAGTGGAAAGCTCAACGTGAAAACAAGAATAAAAGGTTAATGGATAATTCCGGTTTAAAATACTGTCCAAAAGATCTGCCTAACGAAGAATGGAAACCATTAGATGTTAATGATAACTATTTAATATCAAACCTTGGAAGGGTTAAAAGTTTTAAAAAAACTTATGGTGAGTATATTTTGTTGTCAATTTATACTAATAAAGTCAATGGTTATAATTATTTTTCTGTTTCAACGAAGAGCGGAGAAAGAAAAACTATTAGTCTTTGTAGGGCGGTGGCCGCTCACTTTTGTAAAGGACAAAGTTCTATAAAAAACCAAGTGAATCATATAGATGGAAACAAAGCCAATGATGTATATACAAATTTAGAGTGGGTTAGTCCTGAAGAAAATCAAATGCATTCTTTAGATGTTTTAAATAACCCTAGAAATAATTATAAATGTAATCAATATACAACAAGTATTGAAAAATATGTTTATAAAGGCAAGTATGAGTTTAATACTATTGTTGCCTTGTCTAAATTTTTAGGTAAGTCTGAAACACAAACCAGAAGATATATTAAAGATGCAAAGAAAAATAACATAGAAATCATATATAAAAAACAATAATTGTAACGACTATCTTGAAAAAGAGTAGGAGCAGAAACTCCGAAACACACTGTCTAAATAATGTTTTAGAAAGAAATAGTCTAAGGTATCGGTTGGAAATGCCGTATATTGGGTCAATCAATGAGTTTATCACATTTAGCTCCATTTGTAGATATTAGCAGGCAAAAATATATTAGAGAGATAAAAAATGAGAACGAATCTGCTGGCGTAGACATGACAGATGAACAAGTCAGGTCGATTGCAGAAATAAGAGTGAAGAAAGAAATCAAAGATAGTGTACAAACACTAAATTATCAGTGGTTTATGAATACAAGTTGGCCACTTAACCGTGTGAACCTTGCTCAAGGGTGTCTGTAATAATACAGGCTAACGGTTCAGAAAGGAGTGATCCTGTTATGAGTAAGGAACCTGAATTCTTAACATTTTTAGAATGTTTAGAACAAGGAATACCGTGTCAAGCATTAAATAGCAATATGGATTTTTATGACAAGATTGAGTGTTTTAATGAAGATGTAGAGACTAATCGTGATGAGTGTAACGATGTAGAGTAAGAGTTGAGCACTTACTCCAAGCGCACGGCCCTCATGTTGAGGGAAGATATAGTCCAAAAATAAAAATGCAACTTTGCAATCGACAAATGGCCAATCGCCATTTTTGTCTGTGTTCCTGTATTTAAGCGAGGTTGAGGACCCTTTAACCAAGTATGATCTTGCTTTATTGATAGAGGAATTTTTTAAACAAAGAATCCAGGGATTCAAAAATAGACAAGGATATTGGATAGCTCCAACTTTTCCAAAACTATTATATGTCCTTGAGGAAGATAATGTTTCAGAAGATAGCGAGTATTTCTATTTAACAAAGCTCGCTGCTGAATGCATTACAAAAAGAATGGTCCCAGATTTAATATCTGAAAAAGTAATGAAAGAATTGAAGGTAGATGAAAATGGTGAAGGACATTGCTATCCTTGTATGGGGTGTAGGTCGTTTTTAACACCATATCTTGATAAAAATGGTAAGCCTAAGTACTATGGCCGATATAATTTAGGGGTAGTATCACTAAACTTGCCTTATATAGCTTATGAGTCTAAGGGTAATATTGAAGACTTTTGGTCAAATTTAGACAAGTATGCAAAAATAGCCTTTCAGGCTCACATGTCAAGAGTCGGTAATCTAAAAAAAGCTACATCTGATGTTGCACCAATATTGTGGCAAGATGGAGCTTTTGCAAGACTAGCTCCTGGCGAGCCCATTAGCAAGACTTTTTACGACAACTATGCTACTATTTCTCTTGGATATATGGGTGTTTACGAAACAGTTAGATACTTAACTGGATTGTCTCACACTGACGAAAGATCTAGGGAGTTTGCTTTGAGCATATTAGAAAAACTAGAAAATTATTGTAACGATTGGTATAGACAGACTAGAATTAGATTTAGTTTATACGGTTCTCCAGGGGAAAGTTTAACTAATAAGTTTAGTAAGGCAATCCAAAGAGATTTCGACCCAGGTTTTAAAGCTTGGGTAACAAATTCATTTCATGTAGATGTAGAAGAAGAAATTGATGCTTTTACAAAACTAGAACTAGAATCTCATTTCCAAGAACATTCACAAGGTGGATCAATTTCTTATGTTGAAATACCTAATTTACAAAAAAATACCGAAGCAATAGTAGCACTTATGAGGTATATTTATGACACGATTATGTATGCAGAAATTAATACTAAGGTAGATGTTTGTGGTGCTTGTGGATATGAAGGAGAAATAGAACTTTTACAGGACGATGATGGAAAATATTATTGGCAATGCCCGAATTGCCTAAATAGAGACATGGGCACGATGAGTATTGTTAGAAGGGTATGTGGATATTTGGGAGACATGTCTAATGGTGTAAACTATGGGAGACTCTCAGATATCGCTCACAGAGCTCTCCACCTATAATTTTTTTGACAAACAAGATTGTTTGTGCTATATTAAAATAATAAGAGGGTCAACTTATTTAAAAACGGCTAACGGGGTAATTTGAGTTGGTGTTGGCGCACTATAAAAGGCTATAAACTGGGAGACCAGGGCTTAAAAAAATTAAGGACCCCAAAAAATAAAAAATAGGCTGTTTAGAGCAGCCTATTTTTTGTGTCTTTTGTTTTTTTATTTATATATACGGAGCTAATCTGTATATCCACATAGATGCAGTACTTATTATTAAAATAATTGCCAGTACTATTGATTGATATATTGCTATTTTTCTGGTCATCTTAAGCATTAATCCAGTCACTCCAGGGTAGACAAAAATAAGACTAAAAATTCCCAGCAATCCATATTTTACACCAGATATTAGGTTGTAATACATCATGAGGTTACTTTTTGTTCCTTTTGAAAAATCCCAGAGTTTTATATTTAGTGCTTTATCAAGTGTCATGGTTGATAAGAAGTTTAATATAATAGACAAAAAAACTGATATGAAAATAAAAAGTGCAACTGCCTTCAGTATTCCTGATCTTCTCATTTTTGGTAGAATTATATAGTAAAATATTAGGGTTACGCATACCCCTATGATACCATAATAAGGCTTTAACGGACCAAAGGACAATATATCGTTTAAAGCACTACTTCGTCCCATATATTGTAAGATTCTTTCATATACCCATCCTAAAAAACTGTAGGCAAAAAATATGTTGATTAGACCCGGCAAGCTTATTATATTAAAGTGTCCTAATGTTTTTGGTTTCATTTTGATTCCCTTTTGTCACTAATATCAATAACGGTATAATCTCTAACATAGTCAGATGCAATATCTCTATTCATGATCATATTGGCTTTTTCTATTGCCTCGTCTTCAGATTTAGCTTTTACCCTTATTGCCTCTTTATTAACAAAATCCACTTGTATGATGTATTCTTTTTCTTCTTGAATATTTTTTATTTCATTGTCTATGATGTTTTGTGCTTCATTATTATCTTCAACAAAGTTAACAAAGCTGTCGAATGCTTGTTTTAATTTTTCTTTTTCATTTTTCATTAATTTTTCTCCTTTTTGTTCTTTTGCTTTTATTTTAAAGAAATCTTCCATAAGTTTAATTGCTTGTACTTGATCTGTAAACCACAGAAACCTAATGGCTGTTAACACGCCAGATGGCTTATCGTCTAAATATATTATAAAATCTGTGTCATTAATATTGTGCTTTTCTTCTATTGAAAATATGTTATATCCGGTATTGCGCGCTATATTATAACATATGTTTTCGAAAGAATTTTGCATAAGGATTCCCCCTTCTTTATTTAAAGTATAACAATATTATACCTTACTTTATATTAAAAGTCAATCATTTTCCACTCTTGACCTTAATATTTTATTCCGATATAATACGATTATATCAGTGTGTTGAAGGATGTGTTTTTGTGCAAAATAAAAAAAATAAAGAAATATTAATTTTGTCATCTTTGCTTATTGTTCTTTTGGTATGGTTGATACCTGGAATGATTAGGAATAAAAGTATTTTTATGAAGAACACCATTATCAATGGAGTTAATGTTTCTGGGTTGGATATAAAATCTACAAAAGAAAAAATAGAAAATAGTGCTATAGGCGAACTCACTATTAAAAAAAGAGATGGTAAAGAAGAAAAACTTTCTCTTGAAGGTGTAGTAAAAAAAGATGTTTCTGAGAATAGTCTGGCCACTGTTCTTGGCAATCAAAGAGGGCTCTTGTGGCCAAAGTATATGTTATTAAAAGATAAACATAATATAAATTTAAAAAGCAATTTAAATAAAGACCAATTAGATAAAAAAATTGCATCTATGAATATGATTATAAATCCTGCCATTCAGGACCCTCAGGATGCTTATGTTAAGCAAACTGATACCGGTTTTCAAATAGAAAAAGAGGTTACTGGAAATAGGGTCGAGTTAGAAAAATTAAAAAATATTATATATATGGCAATTGAAAATGGAGAAGACGTTGTTGATCTTGCAAACCAAGATGTTTATAAAAAACCAAAAATCACTAGCAAAAGTCCAGAAATCCTTGCACAGCTAGAAGGATATAAAAAGTTTGAGGGCATAGAACTTACAGTTGATTTTGTCAATGCAAATGAAAAGTTAAATTTTCAAAATATCAAGGATTATTTATCATTTAATCAAGATGGAGAAATGGTTTTTAATGACGATGCAATGTATAAGGCGTTTGAATCTTATGCAAATAAATATAACACTTTTGGAAAAGTAAGAGATTTCAATGCAACAAATATTGGTCCTATTAAGGTCGGTGGATCCAGCACTGACTCATATGGTTTTCAGTTAGACATAAGAAAAACCATGGATGCAGTGAAAGAGGCTTTTAAAAATAATAAAAAAGAGGTAGTTGCTGTTTGGAAGATACCAGCCCTTGTAAGGTCTGACGCCGGTGATATTGGTAATACTTATATAGAGGTGGATTTAACAAGGCAACATATGTGGTATTATGTTGATGGAAAGCTAGCCTTAGAATCAGATTTTGTTTCAGGTAAATCATCTACTCCAACTCCAGTGGGTCTTAATCGTGTATGGCATAAGGAAATGCACGCCACATTAACAGGTCCTGGCTACAGACAACCTGTTACATATTGGATGCCTTTTAATTGGGTAGACTGTGGTTTTCATGACGCTGGGTGGAGACGAGGCTTTGGTGGACAAATCTATCAAAGTGGAGGTAGTCATGGCTGCATAAATATGCCTCCTGCAAAAGCCAAAGCCCTTTATAATATGGTGAAGCTTGACACTCCGGTTATAGTTTATAAAAGTTAATTAAAAAAGACCCTTTTGGGTCTTTTTTTGTTTATATATATGTTTTTTTCAGTTGATAAAACATAAATTTTGTGGTATAATATACTAAGTAATATAAATAAATGATAGAAAACTTTCACAGAAAGTTACAAAAGGAAGTTGCCACATTTATGTGTCCAGAAGAATTTCGCTTTAAATATCTAATAAAAGATATTAGAGGTTGACTTTTTAATATACTTATGTTATAATTATATTATAATAATTATAATTGGAGGATAAATATGAATATAGAAAATGGCCACGAAAAGAAATATTATAGTGCAGACCATTTAAAGTATAGTTGTCAATATCATGTAATTTTTTGTCCTAAGTACAGGAGAAAGGTATTTAAAGAAGAGCACCAAAAAAGACTAAAAGAAATCTTTTTGGATGTAGCAGATAAATGGGAGTTCAATATTATAGAAATGGAAATAATGGAAGATCATGTACATTTATTATTAGAATGTAACCCTAGGTTTGGAATAATGAAATGTATTCATAAGTTAAAAGGCATTAGTAGCAATTTAATGTTTAAAGAATTTGATGATATTAGAAGCAAACTACCAACAGTTTGGACAAGAAGTGCATTTATTTCAACTGTAGGAACTGTATCTTTAGATGCAGTAAAAAAATATATAGAGGACCAGAAAAATGTATAGAAGTCCTCGTTTTGTAATGTTTATAAAGATAGAGACAAACAAAATGCAAGAAGATGTGCTTAACCATGATTATTTTAAATGTAATAGACTCTATAACAATGGAATTAGGTATGCAATAAGACAAGTGGCTCAAATAAAAAGAACTAGGCAATATAAAAATATAGTTAAACTCCTGAAAAAGACAAAAGAGCAAAAAGACAGAAATTTACTTTATTCTGAAATCAAAAGCCTCATGAAAAAACACAAAATTACAAAGACCGACCTAGAACGATACATGAAAGAGGGGAACAAGAGAGCTTTCAATAAAACCATAAGCTCAGATGTTTTTCAAACACTCGCTAAAGAGCTATATCTTTCTGTAGAGTCATCTCTTTTTAAAGGAACTGATATAAGATATAGGAAGCTTGGGGAAACCAACACTTTAAGCAGTAAAGCAGCAAAGAGAACTATAATTTTTAATAAAGAAAACCATTCTTTTAAATATAAAGGTTTAAATTTTAAGCTAAAAGATATAAGAGATAAAGATTATTATGCACACGAAGCTCTAGAGAATGAAATTATTTTTTGCAAGATAGTAAGAAAACTAATAAATGCCAAATATGCATATTACTTACAAATAATATTTAAAGGGCTTCCTCCTAAAAAGATAGAAAAAGGGCAAGGTAGGCTTGGTATAGACCAAGGAACATCAACTATAGCTATTTATAGTAATAACCTTATGGACTTTATAGAACTAGCACCTAAAGCAAAAGAATATAACAAAGAAATCCTTAAGCTTCAAAGACAAATAGAAAGAAAGAGAAGACTTTATAACCCACAATCTTTCAACAAAAATGGCACTATAAAAAAAGATGCTAAATTTAAAGTTAGTAACAGATATAAAAAGGCAGTCTTAGAATTAAAAGATGCATATAGAAGAAAGACAAATTATGTAAAATCTGAGCATAATAAAATAGCAAAACTTATAGTTAGTAATTGCGACACATTAATTAAAGAGACGGTGAATTTTAGGGCCCTTCAAAAAAAGATCTAAGGGAAAAGCAGAAAGACAAAACAAAGAGTCTGAAGTTAAAGATAAAAATGGGAACATTAAAAAAGTATACAAATTTAAAAGAAAAAAGAGGTTTGGAAGATCTTTAAATAACCACTCACCTGGATACTTAGATGCGCAGATATTAAAAAGAGCGGAAGAACTTGGAGTTAAAGTGGTAGCGGTTGACATGTTAAAATATAGAGCCAGCCAATATAGGCACGATAAAGATGATTATGTAAAAGTAAGCTTAGGTGATAGGTATAAAGAGATTGATGGCCAAAAGGTCCAAAGAGACCTATACTCAGCCTTCCTTCTTTATAACTTTAAAGACGAGGAAACAATAGACAGAGACAAGTGTATGGATGAATTTGACAATTTTACAAAGCAACAAAATATGCTAATAAAAAACGTTAAGGACAATACAGGCAATTTTGGTTTAAGAAACTTTAAATAAGAAGTTAAAATAAAAAAGGTGCAGCTACGCACCTTGTCATATAATACAGTATCCTACTTAGTAGGAATGTGTATATGGCGAAAGAGTTTTAAAGGACAGTCCTATAAATACAACGACACTCTTTCTGGACAGGTCTATCTATATAGAAACCATCTAAGGTTAGAATTCTCGTGTATTGCGGGCTGCACCTGTAGAACCTGCTACATTTATGTGTGCAGAGAAGTCAGAGGAATTATAGTTTTTGTAATAATTTAAATAACTAACCAAAAGGAGGATTAAATATGTTAAGTTTAGAATTAAAAGATGCTTATATATACAACTTATATTCAGATATTTTTGCGTATGACGATACTACAAATTCAGAATACAGAACGATTATACAAAGAGATTTAGCACTAAATGGTACAAATAAAAATGAGGAAGATTTTAAAATCAAGATACATTCATTAGGAACAGATAACAATATTGATGGAGATTTTGGAAATGATTTTATTACAGAGATGATTCTGTCTATTATTAGTAGAAAAGACGAGTTTAAAGAATTGTGTCTTGATGAATTTATTGAAAAATTAAAAGAAATAACTAGATATTATGTTTATGAAGACAATGGCGATAATTTCAGAAAGATAAAAGTCGCACTAAGAATGGTTGTAGACAGTGGTGATATTGAGTCAACCAATGATGAGCCACAGTTATATATAAAAACTAAACTGCCAAGCAATATCATTAATAGCGACACAGCTTTGATAACAATTCTTGATTATGAGGCCTTCGTATCAAAAATTGGAAATACTTTTATTAAGGATAATCCAGACACAAATGTTATTATAGATTCATTTGCCTGCGGAGCAAACGGAAATTTTCGATTTATTGCAAAAATGGCTGAGGAAAAAGATTGGGACTACTTAGACCAATCAAAAAATCAAGAACTTGTAACATTCGCAAACAATGTTTTAAAGGACAACATCAAATATAAAGGCGCGTGGGCCGTTTCAGAAATGACATTAAAAAGAATTTTGGATAAACAAGATGATGGTGATAATACAGATGAATGGTAAATTATATGTGTTAATAGACTGCATTAATGACAAAATGATAAAAGCTAGCCTAAACAAGGAAGAAGTTTTAGCTTAAATAAATATTTTAAAGAGGCAAAAATGAAAAAATACTATGACTGTACAGATAACAGCAAAATAGTTGCGCTCATTAAGAAAAAGGCTTCTGAGTTTGAAATAACAACACCTCATCCGACCTTCTTGACACTATGAATGCTCTAAGCTCATTAAATAGTACATTTGGTGAAGACAACTCTAGTGGAGCATCATTCGGAGAATTCGGCGGAGGTTCTTCATCTGGAGGCGGTGCTTCTGGTGGATGGTAGTATTGTAGAAATATTAAACTATAGAAGAATAAAATAATAAACATGGCTACCAAAATAATAATATAGTAGCTACAAATAAAGGATTGATATAAATGCGTAAAATAAAAAGATTGGTAAGTTTATTTTTAATAGCAATGCTTCTGTCAATCGGCGCAGCTGGCACTATATACGCTGCTAATAATTCTGAAGACAATGCAAACAATTTAGAGATAGATAGTTCTACAGAGCCAAAAAATGGCGATCTAACAAAAAATAGCAAATACCCTTTTTATGATGAAGTCGGAGTTTTATCAAAAGATACAAAGAATATAATATTAAATATAAACAAAAATTTCGAAAAGGAAGGGGCACAAATTGGTGTCGTTGTTTTAAAGTCATTAGATGGCGATAGTGTAGAAGAAAAAGCCAATAAAATCTTTAACACATGGGGTCTTGGTAGCAAGGAAAGAAACGATGGGGCGCTTCTTTTAATCTCAATGGCTGACAGAAAGTTCAGGCTTGAGGTTGGTGACGGACTTAGGTACACTGTGCTTTCAGATAGTGATGCTAAGTACATTATAGATCAAATGGTCCCATATTTTAGGAAAGAAGCATATGATCTTGGGATCAATGTAGCTCTATTCGAAATAGATCAAAGGTTCTACAATTATAGAGATTTTTTAAAAGAAAACTCAAATAAAAGAGAGGGTAATTTACCCATGGGCTCCAGTAAAAATAAGAGTGCTGATAGTAGTAATTTTTATGGTGACCAACCCTCTTCTCGAAAAGATCATTTTAATCTCATAGCATGTTACATTTTTATTGCTGGATTTGCCTTAGTACTTTTTATAACACCATTAGTTGCAATATATGACTTTGTCTCAGGCACTATAAGAAGAAGACGTGAAGAAAAAGAAGAACAGGGAAGAATTGACTTATACGGACCAAAACACGAGTTCAAGGTTGAGGTTGTAGATCAATTCGGTGGAAAAGAAACTTTTGAATACTCAGACTATTCAAGAAAAAAAGTTGACAAAGATAGAATTTTAAACAAAATCGAAAGCTGGGTTATGAATTATGGCTTTTTCGGAAGAAGTGTTACAGGCTATAGCATAGAGAGTATGTCCCATAATATAGATAATGCGAAGTGCCATGATATTGACACACTAAGAATAAACATAAAAACAACTGGTAGAGAAGAGGCCTTCACGAAAGATGAAGATAGGGTAAAGTTGACACAAGGCTTTTATAGTAGATTGAGCCCAGACGAACAGAGTTTTTACACAAGCAAGGCTAGTTCAATGATGGAGAATAGGGGCGGAACAAATATTTGGTTCTATATGTATCTCTACATGCTGCACAATAGCGAAAAAAGAAATCAGTTTAACTTGGCGATGGGGGCAGCTGGAATGAAGAGTGATGGTTTTTACCATCCTCCAAGAATTGGTAGATATAGAGGCTACAGTTCTAGTAGTAGTTCATCATCTTCAAGTAGTAGTTTTGGCAGTAATTTTGGTGGCGGCTTCGGTGGCTTTGGAGGGGGTATATCCTCTGGGGGCGGCGCGTCTGGCGGATGGTAATATATCCGCCTTTTGTCTTAAATCAATGAAAGGATATAGAAAATGGCTGACAAACTAGATGCTTCAAAGTATGGGAAAGGCCGTTTTGCCGTTTTGAATAGTATATTTTGCTGTTTTTGGTTAATTAATTTATGCGGGAGGAAAGTTTATGCATATTAGAGATTTTAAAAAGAGACTTAAAGAGTTTTCAGGAAGATATAAGATACCTATAGGAGTTTGGGAAAAAAATGGTGGCTATTATATTTACAAAAAAGGTGGAGGAGGCCCAAATGTTCTAGCCTTTATAAGCGACCTTTATGCATACTCCATGGATACTAATTATCATGCTTTTAGTACTCTTGATAGGGATGCTCAGACCGATCTTTTCGGACTAATATCTTTATTAGCAGAGACTGATCATAAAGATAGGGGAAGGATTGATCTGAAAAAATATTATGTGAGAAAAATTAAGGCCGTTTACGAAGAAGATGATGAAGATAAATATTTGCTTTATGACAGAGATAAAGAAAAGCTAAAACTTGTTGATTATAAATTGCTTTATAGCGGAGATACTCTAGAGGAAATTAAGGAAAAGTTTGGTTTGGACCTCAAAGAGTTTGAGATTATACTAGACACAGGAGAATAAAATGAAATTTAAGGAATTTGAAGAAAAGGCTGTGGTTTGGGGACAAGAGCACGGCATTGAAATTAAAATTGGTAAATACAAAGAAGTTATAGAAATCCTTACCAAGTCAAGCCCAGATGGTCTGGAGTTGAGTAGAGTTTTGGCAACTGTAAATCCAAATAAAAGACTTGCTTTTAATCTAATCTGGGGTATTTTCGGAGAATCAGATATAAGTGAAGACGCAAAAGATGCCTTACTTGAAATTGTTTTGCTTTTTGCAAAGACTAACCCAAAGGATAGAGAATACACATTAGAATTGGAGAAAGAAGACAACTTTTAAATAGTTTAAAGAAAAATTGAATAAGATAGAAAAAGAGCTATTACAGCTCTTTTTTTATATAAATTTAGCAGTTTTGAATTCTCATACCCGTTGACTTTTACCAATAAATATGGTATAATATATATAATAATATTAAGTGTTTAGGGGGTTTTTAAAATGAAAATAAATATAAAAGATTTAAAAGATAAGTTAGAAAATGTAAAATATTCCAGTAACGATAGCATAGATTATGCACTTGCTATTTCAATGAATTTAGAAAAGCCGCTCTTACTAGAAGGCGGACCTGGAGTGGGGAAATCATCATTAGAAAAAGCTGTGGCAGACGCTTTAGAACTACCTTTTATTAGGGTGCAACTATACGATGGCCTAACAGATGACAAAATACTGTTTGACTATAATTACCAAAAACAACTATTAACACTAGAGGCGATCAAGCCTTTTATTACTGAAAAATATGAGGGCCAAGATATAAAAGATATCATCAAAGGTGTTTCTGGTGACTTAGATTTTTATGGCAAAGATTTTTTAATAGAAAGGCCAATACTAAGAGCAATTAATGGCACTGGTAGAAAAGTAATTCTTTTTGATGAAATTGACAAAGCTCCAGAAGAAATTGAATACATGCTATATGAATTTTTAGAAAATTATTCAATTACAATTCCAGAATATGGAGAAATTAAATGTCCAGAAGATCAGAAGCCAATAGTGTTTTTAACATCAAATAGATATAGGGAGTTGTCTGGGGCATTAAAAAGAAGATGTAATTATTTATATATAAAGCAAAAGACTCAAATTGAAATTGTAAACATACTTAAGCTGAAAGCAGAAGCGGATGATAGCCTTGCTAATGCTGTTGCGAAATGTATTATCGAACTAGATAAGAATACAGGTATAGCTCAAAAACCATCAATCAGCGAAGCTATAGAGTGGGCAAAGTTCGTTAGGGATAGTGATATGTCTCCAAAAGAAGCTGCAATTAACTCGTTGTCAATAATTGCTAAAAACTATAAGGATTATGATGCTATAAGAAATACAATTTTAAAATTGGATAGTGAATACTTATGGGAAACAGAATAAGTAATAATTTTATAGAGTTTTTAGTTTCTTTGCAGAAATTTTCAAATGCAAATGGTTTTGAAGTAACCAGTGCGGATATAGAGGAGTTTTTAGAGTGTATTGATCTCTTTGATATAAGCATATATGAAAAAGATCATCTGGCAAATATATCTATGCCAATATTTGCTAAGACACAAGCGCAATCAATTGTGTATAAAGTGCTTTTTAAAAATTTTTACGATAGAAAAATAACTCCTAATATGACAGAGGAGAGAAAAGATTCAATAGAGAGGCTGAAAAACAAAACAAAAGAATTAAGTGAAAAGAAAAAGCAACTTAATATACTAAAAAATAATGGAGAGCTTGCTGAATCTGGAAAAAATTCTAGTAAGAAAATTAAATATAAGGCATCTAAAGAATTTATTAGTTGTGTAAAAGATAATGATACAAAAGAGCTTTTTAAAAAATTGGAAGATATTGGGCTCAACAAAAAAGAAGCGAAAGAGCTAGAAAAGGCACTAAAAGATGTACTAACTGCCTCTGTAAAAAGCAAACACTTCCTTGATATAGCAAATGAAATCAAAAATATTAAGAAAATACTGACAGAAATAATAGAAGCAAAGGCTCCACTAACAAAAGAAACTGTAAACAAAAATTTAGAAAAAATTAAAGAGCAGGAAATAGAAGTACAAAGAAAGCTCGAAGAAGAATACATGCTGCTTCAAAATAGTGGGACAATAATGAAAGACACATCTGTTGAGCATAGAAACAACTGGATCAGCGGTCACGCAGGGGTTCAGTCTAATAGCTTTGGAGATATCGACTTAAGTAAAGAATTTCACACTTTATCAACACAAGAACTAGAAAAAATAAAAAACTTTATTAAGAATGAAGCTATTCGTTTTAGAACAAGGGCTACAAGAGATATAAAAACAAAAACGTCTAACAATATAGATTTTAAAACAACGATGAAAAAAGCTACTGAAACTGGAGGCATTCCACTTAGAATAGCTTATGAAAAACCTAAGCTTAATAAGTCTAAAATTGTTATGTTCTTAGATATATCTGGATCTTGTAAAAATGCAAGTGAGCTAATGCTTTATTTTATGTATGCAGTAAAAGAAGTGTTTCAAGGTGGAGTAAAGTGCTATGTTTTTGTAAATAAGTTGTACGATATCAGTAAGTTTTTGGAACTAAGTAATCCAGAAGAGGCAATACAAACCATTTTTAAAACAGTCCCTACCAGGGGAGTTTACTCTGACTACTATGCACCATTTACAACTTTCGCATAAGAAAATATATCAGAAATTACAAAAGACACATTGGTTTATTTTATTGGAGATGCTAGAAACAATAGAAACCCATCTGGAGAAGACAATATAAAGAAAATAGCCAGAAAAGCAAAGAAGAGTTTTTGGATTAATACAGAGTCAGTCGGTAAGTGGGGACAAGGAGACTCGGTTATACAAAAATACTCTCCATACATGAACTCAACATTTGAAGTTTTAAATGCAAACAATTTGGTAGAATCCATAAACAAAAGTTTGAATTAGGAAGAATATAGGCTGTCTTCAGCACTGATTTATGCGTAAATTTAATTTGGAAGGAAAATAGTAAATATGAGTAAAAAAAGAAAAAGAAAGAAAATAAACTTAACGGATCAATTAAAAGAAGAAATTATAAAAGAAATAAAAACTTACCTGTCTCCAATCGGGAAGGAAAAAGACCAGTTATTAGAATCTATTAGTTTCAACAATGAAGGTAGCGGTGGTTCTATATTTGTAAGTATAGGAGAAAATACATTTAATTTCCTTTTCTCAAAAGACTACAATAATTCTAAATTTAAAATAAAAGAAACAAATGCTGTAATCTATAAAGACAAACTATATGAACCAATCGAATATGAAGAAAACAAAGATATAATTATAGAAGACATAAAGAAAACTTTAAAAAACAAAATTGATAAGTGTTGTAAAACAGCATCTGATTATAAAAATTTAAATTTAAATAATTTTAAGGTAGAAGATGTTGTTATTAATAAAGACAAAACTATTACTGCCAAGATCGTGTTTAAGTCTAAAGTCTTTCGCAACTATGTTACGCCAGACATTCAGTTAAGTAAAATATCCGATGATAAGGACTTTATAAAGCAAATGAAGTTTATGTTAGAAAAAGATTATTTTGCCAACAAAATAGTGGGATCCAATTTGGTACAGGACACAATTAAAAAAAGTTTAGATACTTTAGAGTTTTTTAGACTGAATGTAAAAGAAAACAAAGTGGAGGTCTCAAGTGATATAGTAAAAACATTGTTATCATTAAATATAGATAGTGAAGAGTATCTTGTTGCTGATATAGCTGATAAAGATTTAGCAAATAAACTTAGCATAATAGAAGATTTTGACAAAAATGTAAATATGCATCAAAAACCTGATGATGAATGCAACTATCAATGTTACATCAATTTCGTAAAAAAAGATAGAAAAAATCTTAAAATCTCTGTTTATTATTCTGGCTACTATAGAAATGAGCATGTCACAGCTAACAGAAATGTTGAACTCACGAAAGATGTCCTCGATGGAAATGTTGACCTAAAGAAAAAGGCTGACGATATAGTGAAAGAAATAACTGATGAAGTTAATATACAGAAAGAAGCGTTAGATAATGCCGTAAAAGGTGTGCAAAAAGTAAAAGATAAAAAAATATTCAAAGATAATCCACTCTTATTGATGGTTGTTCTTAAATTTATACGTTCTAACAAGTCATGCTCAAAAACATCTTTAACGAAGTTTTTAAAAGGCAATAAATTAGATAAACATTTTAAAAAACCTGCTGGATATGGAGCGTTTAAAGATTTAAAAGAAAATCAAGTAGAACATTTATTAAGCATTCTAGAAGAATATGAAATTCTTTATTATACAACTTATGTAAAATATGGTAATTATTGTGTTTCATATAGGATCAATAAAAGAGTTCTAAGCGAACTAGATGGGTTAATGGCTGTTTCCAAAGACGCAGAAAAAGACTCTAGAGAATGGAACTATAATTTTATAAATAATGTTGAGGTTTTAACAGAAAACGATTTGCCAATCTTGGTTAACGTATTAAATGATAAAACGTTGTTGATTTGTATGAAAAAGAAACTGAGAAAAATTATCAATAATTCTAGTAGCGATATTAAAGAATTTGTTAATACGATGGTAAGCGTTGAGACTGATAAAAAGCTTAAAGCATCGATAATAGATATTTTGGATACAAATAAAAAAGGTTTGAAATAGATGGGAAAGCGAGAAAAAGCTACACCTCCAGTAGTTAGCAAAGAAATCAAAGAAAAAATAATATCCACTATTTGTAACGAACTAAACATCTACAAAAAAGACTATAAAAAGTTCTTTAAGAGGGCATATTTCAAATCAAGTCCAAACGGGGGCGTGATAAAAGTTTTCGCAAAAGAAGAGCATAAAAGCTTTTCGTTTATACTTAATAGGGTTTCAACAGAAAATGGTAATAGCTACAATCTTGTTGAAACAAATGCACGTGTTTTTAACCATGTCCTATATCGTCCCTGGGAACTGCCAGATCCATGTATCGATCTTTCATCTGCTTTTACGCAATTGTTTTATGATGCCGCAGAGAATTTTTGTAAGAGTGTTGGTTATTGGTCAAAGGAAGATTTTCTGATAGAGGATATAACACGCTTGAATAATTGCTATGTAGACGCTACTATAAGGTTTAAAAACAAATTTTTTGAGCAATGTATATTAAAGCAGGTTAATGTTGCAGATTTATACGATGGAACAGGCAAGTTTCCACCGTTAAAATTCCAAATAGATGCTGACTTCCTTATTAATACCATCGAAAAGCAAAAATGTCTAGAGCTTGTTTGTAAGGCTATAATAAATAGGTGTCATTGAAAAGATAGTATAATTTTTGATTTTAATAGCAATAATTATTTAGCAAAAAATCTTATTCTTTTTAGGTTAAGTATTCTTGACATTAATAATATTAAAGGGTTAGAAAATTTTTATACAGAAGATGAAATTGATTTAATTAATAAGTCAAACAATTTATTAAAAAAGTTATCTAATAGATTAATTACTGAAGAAAATCTGCACATCAATTATTCGCTAGAATCAGTTAGTATGCATAGTGTGCTGTATGACATCTTGATTGCGAATACTGATGAAGATGGTTCCATCCCGCACTATGTCTTTAGCTTTCATATTAATAAGGATGATTTAGAAGACTTGAATCACGTGAATATGCAAAAACACTACAACGCCCTTAAAGAAAATGTTGAAGAATGTTTGAAAGAAATTGAGGAAATGATTATTTGCAGAAAAAAAGAAGAAGTAATTAAGAGTTAATTAGAAGAAGATTTTTTCGAAAAACTTGCTAAAGTATATCTAAAATATCCAATTAATAAATACGCGTTATTAACTAAATATATTCTAAAAACAATTAACCAATCTTGGGGCATGTCAAAACGTGACATTATTTTTTCGCTAAAAGAAGAGAAATGTTATGGATATGATTTTGGTTACTTTAAAAACTTTGAAAATAGTGAAATATGTAAAGTATTAGATAAATTAGTTGAGTTAAACATTATTACTGTGTGTAATTCACACTACAAAGATAATAAAAACAATAAAATGTATATGTTAAAAAATGACCTTCATTTTAATGATGGTTCTTTAGAAAATGTTTTTTTATCGGCCAATACAAAAAACGACTGGCGTGCAGAAATCTATAAAAAGTGCAAGAATTTAGAAAAGTTTGACGAAAGCAATGTTGAAATCTTGTTGAAAATTTTTAAAGATGATTGCTTATTGATGTGTTTGACAGACGACTTAAAGAATCTTATTAAAAAATCTTCGCCAGATATAGCAGAATATATTAGAACGTTTATCGAAATAGAAACAGATAATGAAATTAAAAAAAAGTTAGAAAAACTTGTAACTAATATAAGCGACCCGCAAGAAAATAAACTCAACAAAGAGCTAATATCTTACTGACTGTGCAATATAAAATGCTAAGGGCATCAATGTCCTTAGCATTTTTCTTGAACAAAAACTATCAATTTGACAATTGTTACGAAATGATATATATGCCTATAACTGTATTTTAAATAGTTGTTGGCCCTTTAAGAATTCCAGCGGCAAAAATAAAATTAAGTATTGCTGTTCTTTTCCTCTTTTTCTATTTTACTTTTTAATATAGCAAATATTCTTTGCTCATGGTTTTCTAGGTTTTCTCTGCTATAAAAATCGCGCATTAAGCATAGCCTTTTATTTAAGCTGGCTAACTTAATTCTGTCTTTTAGAATAGACTCTTTTAAGTTTTTGTACAATTTTTTAATATAGTATAATTCTATTTGCGAAGACAAATCGTCGGTAATGATAAAAGCCCCGTTGATAACAGTTTTGTAGTCAAAAAGTCTTAAACAGTCATCCGCAAGCCTACGCTTTAGCATTGCTGCATCTTTTTCAAGTTGTTCAGCTTCGTCATTAAGAGTTTTGTTTATCTGTTCAAATTCATTTTCCGATTTCCTCATCTTATTAAAAATACGTTCTTGCTCTGAATTGACAATAAATTTCTCTTCAAAGTTTTTCCAATTATCGCTTGCCTTTTCAGATTCTCTTTTTGCAATGATGTATTTATACATGTCATACTTAAGAGATTCTTCCTTAACCTCTTCCATTAATGCGTTGGCATCTTTTTGAGTACTAGCCCTTGCCATAATCTCATTTTCAAGATTGCTGATGTTTTCTTCGAGCTCGCACATTCTGTCTTTTATAACTTCTGTACTTTGACCTTTTGTTAAGTCAAAGTATTTTTCAACCCTATTAGTGCTTTCCATAGTTTCCCCCTTTGTTAATTGATGGCTGACAGTCAAGTCTGTTGTTTTTTCTTAATTGCCGCCCATTTTAAAACCATGTTACCTGCTGTTTGATTATGTATATATTATACCATATTTTTAGCTAAACGTCAATGTGCTGTGTATCAATATACATTCGACAGCCAGCACAAAATTTATAAAATAAAATGCTAAGGACATTAATGTCCCTAACAAAATTACTCTAGTATGTTTAATATTATAGTGTATCGGAACGATTAACTATGTCTCCAACAATTTTCTTGATCCCCTCGATTCTTTCTTCCAAATCGACCTTTTCCTTTGTTAGTCTCAAACAAGCTTTTTCTAGTTTTTCATATTCGACCATTGTTGCCTCGTTTTCCTTAACAAGATCAACATATGCCTTGTCTGATTTCGATAGTTCTTTTTTTAGCTTTTCGTTTTCAGCTAAAAGCTTTTTGTTTTCATCCTCTAAAACCTTTGAGCTTTTATCTTCTGGCTTATCTACCAGTTTGCCATCTTGTAGATAAAAAATTGGATTTTTTTTCTTCCCATAATTTATACATTTCATCTAATAAACTTTCGGGCTCACGATTAAAATCAATAACTGGGAATTCACTACAAAGCGCATGTCCAAAATATTCGTCTTCATTTTCCTTAAAATCTGGTTTTATTTCTGTATATCCTTCTGGCGGACAGTACTCTACAATACCAATTCTATCGCCAGCCCAGCGGCCAACTTCTTCAATATTGTTTCCACATCTATAATCTCCGCCGCCCATACCGTTACCAACTGCAATAAGTAGAGCCATAGGGTCTACAATATATAGTGATTCTGATGTTACATCTGAATTGTCTTCCTTAAATTCATAAATTTCGTTAATAGGAAGAACATTTAGATCAATATATTCTTTTTTATCTAAATTAACCCCATATATAACGCCAAGGTCGCCTCTTCTTACCCAATCGTTATCATCTTTATTTTCATTGACAATAGTCCATTTTTCTTGGATTTCCATGTATAAGTCTTTTGCTTTTTGAGTATTACTTTCCTCACAAATTTTTCTTAGTTTTTCTGCATTGCCTTCATCATCCGATGCATAGTCACCAATATTCACAACAACATCACCATACCAATCATCCATAAGGTGCTTGTATAGTTCACCAATAGCTGAATTATTGACCCATGATGTTTCCATGAGCTTAGCTCCGCAACCATCTTTTGAAATAGTTTCTCTTTTACTTGCATTACCAATTGCATAATATTGTCCCATATTTTTGCCTCCATTTTTAAATATTATTTTTCATTTCTTTTTTTTACTGTATATATATTATATCATAGTTTAGTAAAAATGTCAATCGTTTTTCTTTAAAAATAGCTATTTTAACGATTTTTTGACATTATTTTTCTGTTGCAAAAAAGGCAGATGCCAGACTTGCCAGAAATTAATTATCATTGACTTTTGCCAAAATGTATGTTATAATATATTATAATTAAGTTAATTAAAAAATAAGAAAGGAAAGATAACTTTGAGGGTGTTAATATCTATTAAACCAGAATTTGTCAAAAAAATATTTAGCGGTGAGAAAAAATTCGAATACAGAAAAGCTATTTTTAGAAATCCAAACGTGGATACTGTTGTTATATATGCTACCAAACCTTGCGGCAAAGTTGTAGGAGAATTCGAAATCAATAAAATTCTCTGCGATAACCCCGAAAAGATCTGGGAGAGTACTCAGGAGTTTTCAGGAATTACCAAAGAGTTTTTTGATCAATACTTCAGGAACAAAGAAAAAGCATATGCTATTGAGATAGGTGATGTTACTCAATATAAGCATCCCCTGAGTTTGAACGAGTTTGATAAGGATATTAATACCCCTCCACAATCTGTCCAATATCTAAATTAAATTTAAAAAGAGAGGAATATACCATGCATTTTAAAAAACGGGAAATAACTGAACCGTTAAAATTAATTATTGATTTTGAAGCTTCTCCAGCTAACAAGTCTGATTTGTTTATGAGAAACGAAGAGTCGCAAGCAAAAAATTTTCAGAAAACAATCCAGAAGATTTGGGTATTAAAAGTGCAATACATGAGCTTGGGGAAGTTCTGGACTTTTTTAAATATAAGAATCCAGAAGACTATTTTATTTTATATTCATTCGCTTAATCTTAAAAATAAACTATTTATTACTAAAATAACAGACCACAAATACATATAATATATTTTATTTAAAAAGATTCTCTATAAAGAGAGTTTTTTTAAAAAATATGAAAAATAAATTAAATAATACGAATAAACAGCCAAGATATAGCGTGAGAATTTTATGGAGAACAGAATCTATAAAACAGAACCAAAAAAGATGCCTTCTAAATATAATTTTGTAGAAGTTTTCTACAAAACCGTTGTATATAGTTGGCACCCTTATTAAAAACTTTTTTAGTTATGCCGTTAATACTTAAATATTACCCACCACGAAAACATAAGTGTTAACATTAGAATAATAATATATGTTTTGTATTTCTGAAAATTCACCTTCTTTTTTTATATTCTTCTAAATAACCTTCTTCTATTCTCTTGAATGGCAAGTTCTTCCCTAGTTTGTGCCTTAATATATATCGCTGTGTAATAGTTTCATATTCGTTGATTATTTCAGAAAAACAATCCATAAAGTAGTTCACAGACTGTTTTATCACGGGCGCTTCTTTGGGTACTATTATATAAATGTTTTATACATATTCGCCTTTGCTTCCATGGTAATGCCATTTGTACATTTTTCCATCTACGTTATATAAAAAAATGTTTATCATTTGCTTTTGAAATGTATACATTGTTCTTCTTTAACTTGAGTAAAAAGTTCCATTGTTTGATCTTCTTCTTTTGGAGATTATGATAACTGCAATAGATACAAGAACTTCTCTACTTATTTCATCTTTAAGATTTTCAATATTTATATAGAGTTGCGACAGTCTATGCAATTTTCTTATAAACTTCTCGAGTTTTTATTATATGTTTAACGCGCTTAATACCTTGCTTGAATTTTAAATCCCAGGTACTGGCTTTATTTTTATTCAAAATTACCTGCCACACTTTTTAAAAGAATATCGTCCGTGTTTTTATCTTTTACCTTGAACGTTATAGATATAATTATTTTATCTAATATTATAGCGTTATCATATTGATCTCCTTTTTTGTTTATGTGCTCTACATTTGTATTTATTACATATGGCAGACCTGTGTTTTTCAGTTTTTGTTCATCTACGCTATTAATAATATCTTTATATAAAGAGCTATTTTTGCCATTAGTACAAATAATATACTCTTTATTAATTATTGTTGTGTTTTTGCTACTGTTTTCTTTATTAATATAAATTTTTGGACTTGATGTAATTTTAAAATCTTCTGATTGTTTAACTGGTAGCTTTATTTTACTTGTTGTGGTCTTTATTTTGTTATTGTTTTTAAAAGATATGGATAAATTAATATTTGTCTTGCCTGGATCAATAATGTTATCGCAGACAGATATTAGATATGTTCCTTTAGTGTTTTTTATCACAAAATTATTAAAAGATAGGGCCTTGTCATTGTTTCTATATTTAATAGATTCTATTTCATTTGTTGTGTTTAATTTGATTATATACAAAGATCTATTCCCGTATATTCCGTCTATTAGGTTGTCTCCAGGTATAAATAATTGTTTATATGGGTATGCTTTATAGAACAATAGTTCAATCGGTTCTTCTTGTTTGTTTTGAGGTACATCTATCTTATTATTAGATGCGCTTTTATCTTGTTTTTTAAAAACAACATTATAAGAAACTATAATTAGGATAACTGCAATCAATATAGTTGCAGCTATTTTTTTGTTTTTTGTTTTACTCATAATACCACCCATCATCGCTATTTTCTACTTTAAATTGCTGTTTTAGCCCTTGTAAAAAAGGCGACCCACTTACTAGATCATTTTTAAAACCAAAGCGCATTGGTTGAAAAATTGTTAGCTCATCCCTCGCTCTTGATATAGCAACATAAAATATTCTTCTTTCCTCTTCAAAATCTCTTTCTTTCATTTTGTCAATGAAAGGTGAACTTGATTGATATTTACTTTTCATTGGAAATCTACCATCAATTGCGTTAATAACATAGAGATATTTCCATTCCAGTCCTTTTGCTGAATGCACTGTTGATAGAGTTACTTTACCTTGTATTGCGTCTTCTTCACCATTAATATCGTCGCCACTTCCAAGGCTTAACTGTGTACGAAAATCTTCAAAGTTCTCAAATTCAATGCTATCAATTATCTGTCTTAACTGAATGTCATCTTTTTTGATTCTTTCAATGTTGTCATGTTTTGTATCATCAGCCATTTTTGAGTTAAGAAAATATTGGTAAGATAATAAGTTTAAATAGTCTAATGTTTTCATAGGTAGATTTTCTATCTCTGGGCTTCTAAAAATATTTAGGTTTTTTATTAATTCTTCTAAATAAGGATAAAACTTTCTTCTTTTAAACTTCTCCAGGCCAGCTTCCTCGCCTTTTACAAATATCTCGTCAGATATAGAGATTGCAAATTTACCTCCAATGCCTGGGACAAGCTGCAATAGTTGCATTAATGATACTGTGTCTTTTGTGTTGCTAATATAATTAATCATTGCAATATAATTAGCTACATGTTCTCTTTCAAAAAAAGACATTCCTCCGTACTTTTGACACGGTATTCCATTTAATTGTAATTTAAACTGTATATCGTCTAATTCGTATCCTGTTCTTGATAATATACCAAAGTCAGATGGTTTTGCCCCTTCTTTAATCTTTTCTTCTATTTCTTTTACAATTCTTCTCGTTTGCTCATTGACGTCATTAACTTTAACAATCCTCGGATCAATTTCCATTTTGCCTCTAGCTGACGTTAGTTTTTTGTGATAACCTTCTTCTGCACTTAGTGCCACAACGTTTGCCGCATCAACTATAGATTGAGAAGACCTATAATTTTCGGTTAACATGATAATTTCTGCACCAGGGAAATCTTTTGAAAAATTTAGTATATTATCAAAATTAGAGCCCCTAAATCCATATATACACTGTGTATCGTCGCCTACTACACAAATGTTTTTGTTGTCAAATTGCCTTAATAATTTTAAGAATTCAAGTTGTATAGCGTTAGAGTCCTGATACTCATCTACCATTATATATTTATATTGATCAGAAAGTTTTTTGCAAATATCTGTATTCTCTCTTAGAAGCTTATTTGTCATAATTAAGAGGTCGTCAAAATTTAAAATGTTTTTATCTTTTTTATAGCTTTCGTATTGTTCATAGAGATTCCTAAATGCTTTCTTGTAATTTTCTTTTCTTGCTACGTCTCCGAAACACATTTCAAGATTTTCCTCGAAAGTATGATTGCCGTTTTTTAATTTACTAATCCATGTCGCAATATTTTTGTTGTTAATTTGTTTGTTTCCATTTTTTAACAATTCAATATCGTCGGTGAGTATCTTAACTAAAGATTTAGATGATGTACTGGTCATAATAGTATATCCACTAGGCACTCCAATTCTATTGCCATATTTTCTTAATATCTGAGCACAAAAACTATGGTATGTTGATCCGGTGATTCTTTCTGACATACCTTTCCCAATGATTTCATCAACTCTTTCAAGCATTTCTCTTGCTGCCTTATTTGTAAATGTAAGTAGTAATATTTCTTCTGGTTTAGTCCCTTTGTTTAATATATTCACAATCCTGTGTATTACGGTATGTGTTTTACCTGATCCCGCTCCGGCCAAACATAGGATTGGACCCTCTAGCGTATTAACAACTTTTTGTTGATTTTTATTTAACATGCTTTCTCCACCTTTTCTCTGATTATTTACTCATATTATATCATATTTTTGTCAATTTTGCAACTAAAATATCAAAAAAAATCGCCCTAATATTGGGCGATTTCTCTGTTTTTTTTTTAGTTGTCTGATTCACTACTTTCGGAATCTGTATTAAATTCTTCGTCGAAAGCGGATGTGTCATTTTGTTTTTTCTTTGTGTTTTTGCTTTTGCCTTTATCTTTTGAGACCCCCATGTCTTCTTCTTGAGATTTTTTTGCTGATTTTGATTTATTTTTATTTTCCTCAGCATTATTAGATGATATTATTACCTTGTTTTTATCAAAGTCATAATCTACACCAAAACCAAGTATTTCTCCAAGGTCTCTAAGTCTAAAGTAGTTAAAACCTTCTATTTTATAAGCCTTTATTTCTTCTGACTTGCCATTTATTATAAGCGTATCATAAGATCTTGTACCAACACTTTTTTTGTTTTTAATTGGTTGCATATCTCCATCAATTGTTTGGTAATCGCCACCAGATTCAACCACAATGGCGTTCTTTTCTTGATCGTAATCTACCTTGAATTTTGCTTTAGTGTTCATTAGTGCACATGCTAAATCTCTTATTTTAAAGTAATTTTCATTTTCTATTACATATGCAGGCACTTGCACATCCATAGAATCGACCATTATACCATCGTTTTTACCAAGAGCTTCTGAGTCTTTGTTCTCATCTTCTTTTGGGTCCTTTGTGTCTTTGGTATATTTTACCCCATCAATGATTATGTTTTTAGATTTTAAATCTACTCTAGCTTCACTAATGTCAAACTTAACTGATGACGTGTTTTTAGGATCGAATTGTACAATCTTTAGGTTCCAGTTGTTGTCTTTTTTGGTTGGCTCAAGTTTTAGTTTTATATTGTAAGATGCTTTTACGGTTTTTGTATCTCCTTCTGCTGTCTCTTCTTGATTGTCTATAGTTTGTTGTTCTTTTATAATTTTTTCTAACTCTTGTTTTTCTTCATCTGTAAAATCTCTGCCTTGTTTTTTTTCATATCCTTCAATATCTTTCATATTTTGTACTAAATCTCTATTAGCCGCCATGCTAGACATTTTTTCAAATCCATAAGGGTTTCTTAGTTGTTCGACAAATTTTTTATCTAGTTTTTCTAGGTCTTTATTAAACTTGTGGTCTTTGGGTAAGCCTTTTTTAATATTATCTATCTCTTTTGTAATTTCCGAATACCTAGTTATTTCTTTTTTAATTATTTGTTTTTCGAGTTTGTTAATCTTTTCTTCAATTTCAAATTCTTTGTTTTCGTCGAAGTCTTTCTCTTCCTCATCTAATTCTTCATCATCTTCTTTTATATTTTCATCTAGTGGGTTATCTGGGTCAATGGATTTTTTTTCATTATTTTTGTTTTCTTTTTTAGCAAAAGGATCCACTGTCGGATCAACTTCTGTATCTTCAATTTCCCTGATTGCATAATATGTTCCTATAACAAGGTCTCTATTCTCAGTTTTTTTAGACTTCATAGTTTTTGTAAAGTTTATCTCATCGCCATTTTCGCCTTTCCATTTGCCTACCATGTTTTCTGCGTTAATGTTATCAATTTCGACCTTTGGTTTGCCTTCTTGCCATTCACCTTCTGAAAACTTATATGGCATTTTTACTGAATAGGTAATTTTGCCAATATTATCGTAATCTGTCATCCATGAAAATGCATAGGCTAGTTCATCTACTCCAACAGTCTCCCTTGTTTCACTAAGCATTGTCTTTGACACATAATCTTTATTTGTAACATATGTTAAAAAGTTCTTTTTGTTGGTCAGTTTTTTAATAACAGCTTCTTGGCTAAGGGCATCTGGCACATTGTCTTTATCGTATTCAATTTGCCATAATTTTTGGTCTTGAATATTTGTTGATGTTAAAACCCATTTATTGTCTTTAAATTGATATGTAAAATCTATACCAATTTTATATTTGGCAAAGTCAGTTTTTACTACAACCGTTGTAAACAATATGTCTCTACCAATGTTTATTTTTTGATCTCTGTTATTTAAAATAACTTTTGTATTAGATTCTTTACCAACATATCCTTTTTTAAATCCCTTGAACTCTGTTTGTCTTAGGTCTTTCATGACCCTGTTTTTATTAACTTTTTCCTTTGCTTCAGAAACCCATGATTTTTCATTTATTGGATAAAATATTACAGGTTGCCATTCATCTCCATAGTAAGCGTAGATAATTGAAAACTCAGCTGCTGTTTTGGATGCGTTGGTAGACATTGTAACTTCAACATCATTTTTTATAAAATCTACCCTATGTTCAAACTTTTGCTTAAGTTTTGTCATATCTTTTTCTGTAACATCTGACTCTTTAAAGTCAATTCTCTTTAAGCTGTCAAATGTATAATTTTCTTTCTTTAGCATTGTTTTTAGCCCTGCTTCTTTTTCGACCTGAGTAATTTCTGGCGCCTCATCATCTTTACTGCAAGCAGTAATGGTTAAAATCATAAGTATAGACATAAAAATCAAAGCAATCTTTTTTCGCAAATAAAAAACTCCCTTCATTAAAAAATTCTTATACATTAAGTATATTATAAATATTGTTTTTAATAAAGATGTTGTTTTGCCTGTTTTGTTATTTTAGTATATAATTTTAATGTAAGTGTTTGTTATAATTAAAAATTTTAAAGAACAGTTCGACAAAGAAGTCGGGTTGTACAGGAGGTAAAAAATGACAAAGAAAAACATTACACTAGACGAGATGATGGATCTCGTAAAACTTTTGAAGCCACTTTTAAAAAACAATGCTTCAAATTCTGAAATGCTAGAAGTTTTAATTCAAAATGACTGGCAACAATTTACACAAGTAAAAAATCCGCTTGGAAAACTAAGAGATACCTTAATGTCTGTAAAGTTTGAAGAAGCTTGGGATTTACTTGAAGAAAAAGAAAAAAATGTCACTCAAGCCGAAGAAAAAGCTGATAAAGATATTAATTACAGTGAGCCGGACATTACATGTCAGAATGTAAAAAAGAATAAAGATGGTTCAATAACAAAAGAAGTTAATATTATAACACCAGAAGGCGAAATTGATGTTAACGACGAAGTTGCTGTAATGAAAGCTTTAGGATATGACCCTCGTGCTTTTAAACTTATTAGTGCAAATTGTAGGCGTGGATCATGGAATATGCTTTCTAAGGCAAATGGCGGTGAACCAATTGATCTTTATAGCTTTAGACTAACAGGTTCTGTTAAACCGTTAGAGCCAGAAAAAGGTGAGGTTTCTCTCGCTATGGCACAAGAGGCCTTGCTGAATGTTGTTAGTAAGCAGGAAAAGCCTATCGTTTATACTAGAAAGAAAATTTCTGGTGAAAAGAAGGTTGCTATAGTTAATATAGCGGACTTGCACTTAGGCAAGCTTGCTTGGGATAAGGAATGTGGAGAATCTTATGATCATAAAATTGCTGTAAGGCGATTCAATGAAATCATCTCAGGATCGATTGATAGGCTTAAGAAAGAAGAAAATGTTGAGAAAATCGTTTTCTTCTGGTCTCAGGATTTTTTCCACTTCGACAACATGTCTCAGACAACTACTGCTGGAACCTTCCAGCAAACTGATCTGAGATGGCAAAAAATGTTTATGGTAGGAGTAGAGCTTCTTATAAAGGCTATTTATTCTCTAAAGGAAATAGCTGATGTTTATACTTTTTATGTTCGCTCAAATCACGATGAACAGGCAGGTTTTTATGCCGCTACTGTTCTTGGAGCTAAATTTAATGAAGATAAACAAGTAACTGTTGACTTATCTGCTACACCTAGAAAATATGTTGAGTTTGGTGTTAACTTGCTTGGCTTTGCCCACGGAGACAAAGAAGGCAAAAGGCTTCCTGGCCTTATGTCTATAGAAGCACCAGAAGCATGGGGAAGAACGAAGAATAGAGAGTTTTTCCTTGGACACTTCCACTCCCAACGTGTCTATGAAGAATCAGGTGTAATTTGTAGACATTTGTCAGCGCCTTGTGGTACTGATGCTTGGCATAATCAAATGGGTTTTATCGGAGCTCAAAAAGGTGCGCAAATGTTTATTAGAGGAGAGTCTACAGGTCAAATTGCCGAATACTATATTCCTGTAGTGGATTAATTTATAAGGAGGATATTATGGAAAGACTATCATATGTATCAATTAATAATATGTATGCTTGTGTTATCACAGTGCCATATTTAGAAAGAAGAAATATTAAGATTAGAGCTAAGTCTTTAATGGACTTGAAGTTTGAAGGTTTTAGGCCTAATGTTGGCTGGAAGACTGTTTCTAAGTCTTGGATTGAAGTTTATAAGGGAATGCTTAATTTATTAAAAGAAGCTGATGTTCAGATTGAAGTTTTCCCAATTAAAAGTTTTAGAGATGGTTTAGAAGTCGCCAAAGATCAAAAAGATAAGGTTGATAGGGTGTATGTGTCAGAAATGACATATACATCTAAAGACAAAGATTTATTTTATGTACGAGTGGATGAATCTATACTCACTCAACTTGCAAGTTTAGTGTCTGGAATTTATGGATATTTAGATATTCTGGCAAATAATCCAGATAGTACATCTGCTAAAGCAGACCTCACTAAATATTATTTTGAAATAAATCTTGACGAAAAAATTGTTGTTGGTAGTTTAGAGTAATTACGAAAATGTTTTTAAAAGATTAGCAATAAGCTAATTGAAAGGAGTATTTAAATGAATTTAAAAGAATTATTAAAATCTATTAGACAGTGTGAAATTATGAGATATATAGAAACTATCATATATTTAGTTGCTTTTTATATCGTTTATTATTTCATTGTAGTATCTGTTGTAAGTAAAAGGGGTTATTTTGCAATAGGTGGTGAGGTGTTTATATTTATTGCTTTCACTGTTTTTTCTATAGTTTACCCTAGATATGTTTGTAAAAAACAAATTGCTAGGATTGAAGAAAAAATATACTATTTAGATGAATTAATGATGAGTGAACCAAAAAGCTTCTTTATTATCGATAGAAAATCATGTTTCGAAATTTTCTTTTTAAAAGAAGATAAGCTTATGTCTAAAAAACTAAGAAAAACATCTAGCATTTTAGATGAAGAAAAAATTAGTCAAATAATTTTCAAATAAAAAAAAGACCTGAAATGGGTCTTTTTTATGTGTAATAATTATTCCAAGGAAGGTAGTCTTTTTGAATTTTTTCTGCTTTAATTTCTATTTTGCTTATATCCTTGCCAATATAGCCTTTCATTAATGGGATCCTGTATGCAAATCTTGTTTGATGTTTTGCCAGGCTGTTTTGGTATTTTGTTAGCGATCCGATTTTAAGATTCGAGTTATTGTAGACATCCACTGTAATCTTTTTCATTCTATTATCAGATAAATTCCAAATATCAAAATAAACATACAAACTTTCATCTTTAGGAATGTACTCGGTTTTGATTAATTTAAATTTCTCATCATCTGTGTTTTTTAACACTGTTTTATCTTCTAAAAACAATCGTCGATCAAAATATTTTTCTTTTCTGGCAATGTCTTTTTCTTTTGCATATCCAAATCTGTGATTTTCTTTTTGAATGCTATTTTTATTTTCCATTGTTCGGCTATGTGGTTCATCATACATCTCCTCGATGTTTCCATATCTATAATGTGGTTTAATCGGAACCTTTTCTTTTGGTTTAAACAAGATAATAGATGAAAAAATTATGAAGCCTCCAACAACAATATATTTATAATATTTCTTTTTTATCTTCATACCTACACCTGCTTAATTCTAGTTTTGTTTCGCTTTTGCTTTTGGATAGTTAGCATAATTGTTGTTATTAACATACCACCTAGTGCTCCACCTATATGTCCATAAATATCTACATAGGGCATATATAGGTTGTAGATTAAGTTTACAATTATTGTTCTAAACATAACTTTTCCAGCGTACTTTATTTGAGGGTTGTGTCTGTAAAATATTCCACAAACAACAATGGACCCAAATATTCCAAAAATTGATGTTGAGGCTCCTGCTGATATGTTTGGCGAATATATAAAACTCATTAAGTTTCCTGCTATACCGCTAAATATAAAAATTAATAAAAAATTAATCTTGCCCACCACAGATTCTACAAAGGGGCCTGTATTCCTTAGCGATATCATGTTCGCAAGTATGTGAATATAATTTAAGTGTAAAAACATGGGAGTAAACAGTCTCCAGTATTCTCCAGCAATAATTAATTCATTTACTTTAGCGCCCATGTTTATAATAACATTAGTATTTGACGGTCCTCCCATTTTTATTTCTGCTATAAAAACTAGAATATTTATTATAATTAAAAAATAGGTCAAAAAAACACCTCCAACAATGTATATTTATACAAATATCATATCGAAAAAAACATTGATTGTCGAGATTTTTTTTAGTTTTTTTGTTGTAGGCATGAGCTTTTTTTGTTAAAATATACTTGTAAGTAATTGTTATGAAGTGTTTTAAGGAGGTAGCTTAATGTGAAGTTTGTAGTAAAAAGGACGAGTGGCTTCTACTCATTTAAATCTAAAAAGCCTATTATAGGCTCTACAGTTGAAGAAGTTGAACATAGAGATGACAGTAAAGAGAAAGATAGTGTGTCTGTGTGTAACTTTAATACTTTAGAAGATTTAATGAATTTTGTAGAAGAACATGGCGATATTATTATTTTTAAACAAAGTAGTTATACAATCCCTGAAATAGAGATATATGATGATTACAGGGAATAAAAGGAGGAACAAAAATGGCAAACAATATTATATGTGATTTTTTTGGTGTAGGATATGCCGATGCAGAATATATTCAGGAATTAATTGATTCTGCCGTTAATGCGAATGTCGATATGGATGATGCTTTTGATGAGTTTACTGAACTCACACGTGGTGCTGATTTCAGTGAAATGAGCACCGCTGATTTTACCAACATGATAATTATAGCAATATATGATTCTATATTTTATTCGTTTCAAAGAGATTTGAATGATTATCTTGTTGATAATGGATACGAAAGCATCGAAACTGAGTTTGATTTATATGTTAACTGTCTTGATACACACCCAGCAGTTATATATGATTGTGACTATGATCAAAGGGATTCAGAAATTATTGATGCATATCTAAATAATCAAGGTGATATTGAATCTACTATTGAAGAATCAGATGTAATTAATGATTTTCTTATAAAAGAAAATGAAGAAGAGGATATGGAGGATTAAGGGGATAATTATGTATGAAATAAAAAAGAGTATAGAACCTTTTACTAGTGAAGTTTTATCAGAAGATGATTTAATGAACTTTGCTAAAGAGATATCTGAAGATAAAATTAACGATGTAGAAGATGCGATTAATGTTATCTTGAACGACGATTACTATGCAGTCTATAATTTAGACTTATAATCAAAAAAAGAACGGGTCTTATGCTCGTTCTTTTTTTATGCCATTGATTTTTCTTTGTTTTTTTGAGATATTAAGATACGAAAGAGGTGTTTTTTGGTGATAAAAAAAATATATAAATTTATAAAAGATAAGCCTAAAATAAAGCAGGTTGTTAATTTCGTCGCTATAATCTGTTGTATTTATTTTTTATTTATGGTTTTTTCTGGTGGCCGAATAAATTCAGAGAAGATAGCTTATAGTGAATTTTTAAACATGATAGACCAGCATACAATTACAGATGTAGAAATAAAAGGCAAAAACATTAAAGCAAAAGCTATCAATTCTAAAAAGACATATGAAGTCCGCAAGGTTGATGATCCAAACCTTGTTGAAAAACTTCATGACGCTAATATTAGTTTTAGTGAAGTTAATGATTCTTTGCCGAAACCGATAGTTTTCATTATGAGCGTTGGCAGGTTACTTCTACCAACTGTTGTTCTTTTAATTGCGTTTTTCTATATAACAAACAACAATAAGTTTAAACTGAATTTTAACAAAAAAGATAATAGTAATAAGTCGGCTGATGAAATTACATTCAAGGATGTGGCCGGTCAAGAAGAAGCAAAAGAAGCCTTGTCAGAAATGATAAGTTTTTTACATGAGCCTGATAAATATAAATATATGGGGGCAACTATACCAAAAGGTGCACTTTTAGTCGGTCCACCCGGAAGCGGAAAAACACTTTTGGCAAAAGCTGTTGCTGGCGAAGCACATGTCCCATTTCTATCTGTTTCAGGATCAGATTTCGTTGAACTTTATGCTGGAATGGGCGCAAGAAGAGTAAGAGAAATTTTTGCAGAAGCTAAAAAGATTGCACCTTGTATTATATTTATTGATGAAGTTGACTCTATTGCGAAATCAAGGGGATTTGGAGATAAAGGTGGCAACGATGAACGTGAACAAACTCTTAACCAATTATTAACGGAAATGGATGGTTTTAATCCGTATTCAGGAATTATCGTTCTTGCTGCTACCAATAGACCTGAGATGTTAGACAAGGCCTTTATAAGGGCTGGGAGATTTGATAGGAAAATCACTGTTAACGCTCCTGATATAGAAGAAAGATTTGCCATTTTAAAAGTGCACACTAAAGATAAAAAGTTAGATTCAGGTGTTAATTTAAAACGAATTGCAAGTATGACGCCCGGAGCATCAGGCGCTGATATGGCAAATATTGCGAATGAGGCGGCTATTAGGGCTGTTAAATTCAACAAAGATAAAATATACCAAGATGATCTTGAAACTGCGTTAGAAATTATCATAGCTGGAGCAGAGAAAAAAAATAATATACTGAGCGAGGAAGAAAAGCGTATTATTGCATATCATGAATTAGGCCACGCTATTGTAGGATCTGTTTTAAATACTGGGTCTCCGGTTCAAAAAATAACAATTGTTCCAAGGGTTAATGGAGCCTTGGGGTATACTCTGCAATTTGACGAAAAAGAAAAAAGTCTTATAAGTAAAGATGAAATGATAAATGATATCACAGTATTGCTTGGAGGAAGGGCAGCAGAGGAAATAAAGTTTAATAGTATAACTACTGGAGCTTCTAATGATATTGAAAGGGCATCTGAAATAGCTAGAAAAATGGTTACTGTGTACGGCATGGGCAATGATATTGGTCCCGTTGGAGTTGCTAGTAGGGTTAATAGTTTTTTGAATGAAGACACTGTTAGTGATGCCGGAACATTACTACTAAACAAGGTCGATGATGAGGTTTCTAAGATTATAAAATCTTGTTATAAGCGTGCTAAGAGCATATTAAAGAACTATTCTAAAGAAATGGATAGTTTAGCAGAAATTCTATTGAAAAAAGAGACCATTTATAGCGAGGACCTATTAAGAGTTTTAAGGAGTAAGAAAAATTCTAAAAAGAACACTCCCTCAGATAAAAATAATACTGACGAAGACCTAAAAGTTAATAAAATGGCATCCAATAAGCAATCTGCATCTTGCTCGAATGATATTGTTAATAACTCTGTGGGTACAAAGAAAGATAATGAAAACAGGACTGTTAACGACAAAGATGCTTCTGGTAAGACAAAAAAAGCTAAGGTCAGTGAAGATACGACTCAATCGGATATTAAGGTCACAAAAGATAATACCGATGCCAAAAATAAGAAAGCAAGCAAAAGTTTAAAGAAAGATGAAAAAATATCTGCAAATAACTTAATGAATAGCGTAAAACAAAGCAAAGACGATTTTGATAACGTTAAGGCAAAAGACATTAAAAGTGATAATAAAAATCTGGATAATAATGAAAAACTAGATCAAAAAAAACCTGACAATAGTAATCAAACCGAAGAAATTCCTGATAATTCTAGAAAAAAATATGGTGGAAGGATTAATGATATTAAAGCCGAACTAATGAATAAAACAAAAGAAAAAAAGAATGCTGGGAATAATGTTGACCCTAATACAGGTGTTCAAGACATAAAAGATAAAAACAAAACAGAAAACTCTAAAAATAAAGATGCTGATAAAAATAAAAAATATAAAGAAAATAACAAGATCTTAGAAAGTTTTGATGATGAAAATGTAGATATAAATATTACAGAAGATATGTTTTAATTATGTTTAAACAAAAAATAAAAACACAGGTAAACCCTGTGTTTTTTTAATAAAAATTATTTTGTAATTCTAATATGTTCGGCATTTCGCAAATAGCTGGTTCTATTGCATTTAATACTGCGCCTCTCCTATCTAGCTGAACCTTGCTTTTAGTAATTAAGTCATATTTAAGATAGCTTACTTTATATGGCTGAGATTGTGCCTTGTCATTTAGGTTTGCCTTTTCAAAAACAACGAAACGCGGTTGGTCATCAATAACTCGTAGAGCCGAAAACTCCATGCCTTTAAATATGTCGTCTTCTTCCAGTTTTATCATTCCGTTCATTTCAATATATATTTTGTTTGGGTCCAGTTGATAGTTTCTAAAAACATCTATGCTTTTTTTAGGGTCAGTAATTATATCATCATTTTTATTTTTTACAGGAAAGAGCCCGTTATCCATATACCATGCTTTTAAATATTCTAAAATAAGTAGCTTCTCAGGTACGTTGGATGTGGTACTTTTAAATAAGTTATCTAAACTAAATGTGTAATTTTGCAATGCTTGTCACCTTCTTTTAAAAATTAACTACAACACTAGATTCTTCGAATTGAACCTGCGGAGTTATGTCTATTCTCAATACCGCAAAAACAATATCTGTTTTAATGCGATTCATTAAATCTTCAAATAATTTATGACTTTGACTTTTGTATACATCGATAGGTTTTGTGTTTCCAAAGCCAGTAAGACTTGTTAGGTCTCTTAAGTTTTGCATGGCTGTAATATATTGAATCCAGTGATGGTCAATAATATCTAACGCTAATTGATTTTGTGTGTCCTCAACATCGTAACCAGTGTTTTTTAGTTCTTTAATTTTGTTGTTATATTCTGAGCAAAGTTTAGTCATAATAGTATTTATCATTTCTCTTTTACTCATGTCTTGCTTTACTATGTTTTGTTCTAGATTAAGCGTATCGCATAATCCTTTGTTTATAATTTCTGCTTCCTGACCTTTTATTCCTGTTTCTTTTGTAATTTCAAAGCAATTATTCACAATAGAGCCTGCTGTAACTTCTAAAAACTCAACCATATCATCAGATATGTTGCTTGTTCTATTAACGACTTCAGATCTTTTTTTATAAATAATTTGTCTTTGAGTGTTGTCTACATCATCATATTCTAATGTGCTCTTTCTTATATCAAAGTTTTTGGTTTCAAATCTTTTTTGCGAATTTTCCACTGTATTAATAAGTTGTTTATTGTTAATGTGTTCACCATAATCAAGCCCTAGTTTTTTTGCCGATTCTGTTAACATGCCGCTAGCAAAAACTCTGATAACATCATCATTTAGTGACAAGAAAAACTGAGAAGATCCCGGGTCTCCCTGTCTGCCTGCACGACCACGTAATTGGTTATCAATTCTTCTTGATTCGTGTTTTGCTGTTCCGACAACATGTAGTCCGCCTAAGGCCTTGACCTCTTCCGCGTTTTTAGCACATATAGACTTTTGCTTTTTTAAAATATCTTGATATTTATTTTTTAGTATCTTTTCTTCTTCATTTGATGGAGGTAGGAAATTTGTTGCCATATCTATTTCGTCATCGTTTAACCCACTTGTTTTGAGCTCTGCTATGGCTAAGTGCTCAGGGTTTCCACCTAGCATAATATCTGTACCTCTTCCTGCCATGTTAGTAGCAATTGTTACTGCATTTTTTATTCCTGCTTGGGCTATAATTTCTGCTTCAAGCTCATGATGCTTGGCGTTTAACAGCTTATGTGGAATTCCTTCTTTCTTCAACATTTTGCTAACTTTTTCAGACTGTTCAATAGTTGGTGTACCCACAAGTATAGGTTGACCAGTTACATGATGTTCTTTAATATCTCTTATTACAGCTTCTAGTTTTTCCTTCTCTGTTATATAAATAAAATCTTCTTTATCTTCTCTAATTACCGGTAGGTTTGTAGGAACTTCTACTACGTGCATTTTATATATATCTTTAAACTCTTGTTCTTCTGTCTTAGCAGTGCCTGTCATTCCAGCAATTTTTTTATACAGTCTAAAGTAGTTTTGTAAAGATATGGTAGCTAAAGTTTTGTTTTCTTCTTGGATAGAAACATTTTCCTTTGCTTCGATAGCTTGATGCAATCCATCTGAGTATCTTCTTCCATCTAATACACGTCCTGTAAAGTCGTCAACTATTTGGACCTTATCGTTTTTAACAATGTAATTTTCATCTTTTTTCATTGTTCCGTATGCAATTAGTGCTTGGTGAATATGATGAGAAATTTGAACATTAGATTCATCACCCAAATTTTCTATTCCAAGCATTTTTTCTACCTTTTTAATACCCCTATCCGTTAGTACAACCATATTGTTCTGTTCGTAAACAAGATAGTCTTTCATGGATTCAATTTCTTCTTCTGTAAAATTGTTCCCTTCCATCATATTTACTGCACTTTCAATCTTTGTAAGTTCTGGTGGGGTTTTCCCTTTTTCAAGCCTTTTCACGCACTCGTCTGCTATTTTATAAATATCTGACCCGACATCTCCCTGTCCAGATATAATAAGAGGAGTCCTTGCTTCATCTATTAATACAGAGTCTACTTCATCAATGATAGCAAAATCAAGACCCGTTTGTAGCAGGTCTTCTTTATTTTTTGCCATATTGTCTCTTAGATAATCAAATCCAAACTCTTTGTTTGTCCCATAAATAACGTCGCACGCATAAGCTTTTTGTTTTTCTGGTTTAGGCATTTTTGGGTAGATACAGCTAGATGTAATACCTAAAAAATTAAGAACTTTGCCGATTTCTCTCTCATCTCTGCTAGCGAGATAATCGTTAACAGTAATAACATGAACCTTTCCTTGTAAAGCATTAAGATATATTGGCGCAGTTGACACTATAGTGTTGTGTGTTACAACGTAGTCTCCAACTAAGAATAGGTGTTCTTCATTGTCCACTTCAAAACATACCATTTCTGTTCTAATGCTGTTTCTTTTTACAATTTTTGTTATTTGGATAAGTTTAGAATCTATTACGCCTTCATCATTGGAAATAATATTAAATTTTGTATTATTATCTTCAACTTCTGCTTTAACTGCTAATCCTAAAGAGTAGCATAGTTCTAGAATAAATTCTTTAACGTGTTCATTATTAGTGGGAACCTCAACTGAATAGTTACCCTTGCTGTTTTCTGTTTGGAATAATGTCGTAATGGCATTTAACATTTCCCATCTTTGGTCTATAGAAGAAATTAGATAATTTTTGTCTAGGGTCTCTTCCATATTCTTTACTCTTTCTTCTGGAGTGAACCTATTAATCTTATCGCTTGTTAGTTCGTTATTCTTTCTGAGTGTTTCAAAAAAATCGTACATCAATAAAGCCGGTGATTTTGATAGTTCGGCTTCAGGATATTCTACAGCTTCTGATATATAATTAAAAAATCTTCCCGGCGCTAATTCGTCCATGTCCATAAGTTCTTTGGTTGTTTTAGTTATCGCCTTTTTAAACCCATCACACTTATCATAGACAGTCCAAAGGTGACTATTTGCAGCAGGCGCAATACGACCGTCTGCAAAATGAACGTCAAACTGCATTTTTCTGCCTTGTGGATACACACCTATAACCTCAGTAGCTTGACCAAATCTATCAAATAGCTTATCTCCAACCTTGATGTCTCCGCATGTCTTCCATCCGTCAGGTGTAGGGATTTTGAGATCTAGTGGATTTGCCTTCCCTTCTCCAGTTTTCATTTCAGCTATTTGACCTCTATGAAGAATGATGCCACCAATCATTTGTACGTCATAAGGTCTTTTTCCTAGAGTTCTTTCGCAAGATTCTCTTACAAGGGCAAAGGCATCTGGTAATATATCGTCAAGTTTTTTACCTTTGTTTAGCTCACTTTTTAAAATTTCTGTTTGTTTTCTCAAGGTATCTTTATCCATAGTTTTATATTTGTCAGATAGTCCATTGATTTTCTTTAACTCTTTGTTAGCATCTCTTAAATAATTTTTTTTAAAAATATTGATCACAATAAACACTTCCCATCTATAATTAATGATTTTAAATTACAATTTTTCTATATATTTATTATACACAATAAACATATGTTTGTCAATGGATTTTTACATATTTCTTTAAAAATATTTTTATAAATATGCTTGACATATACGTTTGTTTAGTGTATAATATAGATAACGATAAGAATATCTTATTATTGCAGGGAGGTTGATAAAAAAGAGAAGGTGATTTTATGAAAAAGAACAAAGGTCCTTTTAGACCAGTGGACTCTTTTGGTAGAGCTATGGTTCCAAAAGGTGATATATACGAAAGTATCGATGGCAAAGAAATAATTAAAATAAATCAAAATGTATCTATATGTAATGATGTAGATATCAAAAATAAAAATATCGAAAAGATCGAATCTTTATCTATTAACGATAATGGAGATTCTTTTGTTTTCACGCCCATAGCTAGTGGCAATATTGATGTAGATACATCAATAAGTAAATATTCATATGACGACATGTTTTATCCAGATGGATCTATCAAAAATAATAAGGACGCTTACATCTATTTAAAAAACAAAGTGTTAGATAACGAAAACCTTTCAGATGATGAAATAAGGTTTTTCAACGATTATAGCATGTCTATATCTTTATATAATTTAGGTCCAGATACCTTTAATAATGACATTAATATGTATTCAGAACAAGAAGATATATTTGATATCGACTATCATTTCGTAGAAGATGAAAATCCCGATTGGTATGATGATTATTTAGATAGATCTGAAGCTAGGAGACGCGAAGCTGATGACTTAGCTTTAATTATGGCTGCGTTAGAAGACGAGGCTGGATTTTAATTTATTATGAAATAAAAAAGAGACCCTTTGGTCAACTTATAGTTGTCCTTTGGGTCTTTTTTTCTTATGCATGCATGCAACAATATTTTTCAGCTTCTTGACACATAATTTCCTCTTCATCTTTGCCTGCATTTAAAATTTCTTTAAGCCTTAGTTGTGCTGCTTCAATATCAGGTCTCTTAACTTTAAAACAAAGAATGGTTTCGATAGCAATTTTTGTTAAACTTGAAACAATAATAGCAGGTATACCTTTTGCAAGGTATTGCGTACTTAAATAGATAGCTGCATTTTTTGCATCATATCTACTTTCTTTTTCGATTACATTTACTGTAATATTTCCATCAATAGCTGTTAACACATAATATTTTTTCATTTTCATTCTCCTTTAAAACTTTGATATGTAAAATACTTACATATTCATTATACACAAAAATAATGTCTGAAGGAAAAAAGGAGCATAGCGCTCCTTCTATTTTTAGTCATCAAAGTTAAAAAGACTTTTAACAAAATTATCTTTTAAAATAATTTCAGCAGCTTTTCTCCATGTTTCCCCGTCTTTAGATTTAACGAATATGAATGTCGTATAATCATCTGTTGCGAAAGCTTTCATATCATTAGGCTTTCTGTTCTTATCAAATACCCATTTTCTTATTTCTTCTACGAAATTAGATTCTGGCTGATTCATGAATAAGCCCTTATCTACATCTGTGTATTCGCTATATTTATCAAATATCTTAATAAAAGCATCTTCATCTTTCTTGCTGTCGTTCCATTCATTCAAGATATTAATAGTTTTTTCTTTAATCTCTTGTCTTTTTTCAGCTACTTTCTTTTGATTCTCCTTATACTCAGTTTTACTTTTAAAGCTTTCTTCTGGTCGTTCAGATACATCGCCCATATTTATAACAAGTTGTCTTATTGAGGCCATTTTTTCTGTAGGCTTTTCTCTTTCAATAAAGAATAGAACTGAGTAGGAATCAGATTCACTTGAATCTATAAGCGTTTTGTCTCCATATTTTCTGTTTTTATCAGTAACCCAATCAACATAGTCATTTAGTATAAAATATGTTGATGCTTTTGATACTAGTGAATCATCTGGTGTAACTGACCCATTATTTTCAAGAGATGTGTCACCAAAGTTTTTAGTGAATTGCTTTTTCATGTCATCTTCTGTTGTTAGCCTTTCTAAAAACTTTTCGGCATCTTCTTTAGCTTTCTTTTTAGCCTTAGCTAATTCTTCTTTGCTGGGTTTGTTTTTTTCTTCGTTGGTTTGGAGGTTACCTTTTTTTGGAAACTCTACTACTCTAAATGTATAATTGTCGATTTTGTCTTTATTCTCTTCATAGCATTCAAGGATTTCTTTTTCGCTCGGCCTATATTCATCCATTTTAGCATCCCTATATTGTAGAGCAGACATAAAATCTTCAATTGCATTTTTAAGATTTTCTTCTGTGGCATCTTTTCCAAAGTTATCCTTAATCCATTGATCGCTTTCTTTACCTTCGAGTCTTGCTTGCTCAGCAATACTTGCTAGATATTTCTTGTAGAGTTCTTCTCGATCCACTTTAAAGTTTTCTTCTTTAATCTTATAATTTAGGTTTTTGATACTTGCAATAAATTCATCAGTTTTTTTATCAAAGTATTCTTCCCAAGTCATCTTATCATTGTACTTTTGCTTAGATAGATCCTTAGATAAATCTAAGTCAGTAGATTCTTCTGCTGTATAAGTAAAAGCATCAATAGTGTTTTTTCTGTAAAATTGATATTCCGAAGGAGTAAGTTCACCTACCTTACTTTCCTTTGTATCTTTACTAGGTTTAACATCTTTTTTGCTTTCAACTTTCTCATTAGCACTACTCTCAGTATTCTTCTCTTGATCTACCTTTTTATTATTCGAGCATCCTACTGCTAGTAATGCGCTTAAAATAGTTACGCCTGTTAAAAGTTTTTTCTTTGTTTTGTTTTTTAACATAATAAATCACCCTTTCTAAAACAAATACTTACATATAGTATTATATCACAAAAAGTTATAAAGTAAACAGTTTTTTAGATTTAAAACCTAAAAAATATGCGAAGCTCTAGTAAAAAATAAGCCGTTTGACAATTGGAATCCTATATTATAAAACCAATAAAAACACCCTAAAATTACCCCCGATTTTCAATCTTTTTTATTATACATATTCTTTCTTTTTACCGATTTATTTTAACACCCTTCTTTTACACGTGATATAGATGTGATATTTGCAACGTTTTCTCTTGTTGTAAATTTATCTGATAGCGCCGAGGGGAGGAGTTTATCCACGCGCTCCTAACCAGCCTCCCTCGCGTCCACCTCCCGAGATCTCGACGCCCATAATTCAGGTCAAAAAGGCCAGAAATCATCCAGCAAAAATCCAAAAGTTTTCCAGTCGTTGATACAAGAAAATTAGATATAAAAAATCAGAAATAATAGGTAGATTCACAGCAACTCAAAAAGAAGGTGGTTTATACTTGCTGCTTCGAACAAATGCAGATAGCATTGTAGCAATAAATCAGAAATGGATCACAAGCAAGACTAGCGATTGTAGCAATGACATCAAAATCAAATAATACAAGCCCTAATATTGTGGCAATCCTGTTTAAAAGCAACATAAAGATTGTATCAATACTAAATTAACACGGGCTAAAAATACAGCATTAAGATTAATAGCTCAAATAATGATTAAGCTGACATGGGGGAACACCCCCTCGCTCCTTCGTCGCTCGGCCGCCAACCCGAGCAAAGATCAATAAAGAGTAAGATGAACAAAAAAAGAGAATGCAGTCACATCTTCAAGAAAAAAGCAGAATACAAAACAGAAATAAAACAGATAAAGTGCTGTGGTAAGATGCAGAAAAAGGCCAGCAAAAAGAAAGCATTATAGCAAACCCAAAAATCAGAAATAGAAAATCAGACATTGCGAAGCGAGAGATTTGACCCTCCCGCAAACAAAGGCTCGCGAAGCAGACATAAAAAATCAAAATAAAACAAAAAATAATTAAGAATAACGTCGGCATAAAAACAAAGGTGCCGTTATTGACTTGACCTCCAACAAAACTATCACTAAATACAAGCATCGCATCAGCACACCCTCAAGAAATAAAGCAGAATAAGAACAGCGAAGCGGGAGAGAAATATTGCGGGAGGTGAACAGCCCGCGGAGCGGAAGAGTTTATAGCCATCACATCTTCAAGAATAAAAAACATTTATTGTAGATCACATTTACACATAAAAATAGAATACAGAAGAGTAATTTGTTAAGGGGTAGCTTAATTTCATGTATGTTTACTTGTTTTTTTATAATATCTGAGCAAATATATAGAGTCACGAAATGGTTCCGTAGAACATATGATTAAACATGCGATCGTTATAGCATGCTCGATTCAAAACATTAAAAACTGCGAAGCAAAAAGGAGTGGCCGAAGAACATTTGCTCAAACATGTGTTGTATTAAATATGTGCGAAGCAAAAGCTAAATCATGAATTTTGTAAAAGCTTGTGTGCTATCCTTGGAGAACATTTGATTAAATCGATGTTTTTTTTAAAAAGCCTAATTTACACCAAAAGTAACAATGCGCTGTTGTGTTAAACAACATTAACTTGTTCGTTGTCTAAATACGTTTCAATGCATAGCGCAGAAGAACATCCGCTCAAATATATGTTCTTGTATTTATCAACATATTAATCGTTAAAACTTCTATTGTCTGGGAACCCATTATCTACAGAACATTTGCTCAAACCGATGTTTTACCAGCAAAAATAACTGATATAACTATTATCTGACAAACATCTGAACCTTTTTATGAACCATAATAGTTTTTATGCTGCGACTTTGTATTCGAAGAACATATGCTTAAACTTATGTTCCATTGTTGCGATTTATTACTTGTATTAATGTAAGCGGAGCGGGTGGGGAGTACTGCTGAAGATGGGCGTCCCGCGGAGCGGAAGGGATTTGCAGCCACCACATCCTCTTCTAAAAAAATACGCAAAGCTAGTATCTCTTATATTTGAAATAATGCCGATAAAATATATGGCTAAGTATAAAACAAACGCCTTGTGCGACTTCAATAAAAAAACAAAAAAAACCGCAGAGCAAAAGGTAAATTAAAGAACATTTGCTCAAACATGCATTTAATAATGAGCTTTAACCCGCTGCTCAAAGAATCTAGATCCCTAAAGAGCTTGATTGCAGTACTGATACAAAAGTGCACCCGAGAAACCATCCCCAAGGAGAACATTTGTCCAAACATACATTTCACGTATCCACCCGAGCCCCACCTATAGAGGACGAGGGACTTCTTTCTCAGCGCCTGTTAAAAACCTGTTGTTTATTAGTTATACTATTAGAAACCACGCCTCTTTTTTTCTTTAACTTATAATGTTTTAAGCTTATAGGCCTGTGTCTGGCGAACATTTGCTTAAACATAGTTTTTTTTAAACTGTGCAAGCAAAATAGGTCTTAAGACAGAATAAAAGCGGAGCATAAAAAATATGGGGCTCAATTAGTTTCAGTCTATTAACCAGACTTATTTGTTCAAATTAAATAAATCATACTGAGTATTAGGACAATTTGTTCTATCTGCATTTATATAAAAGAACAACATCTTTCTAGCAAAATGACCTGCTACCCATCACCGAAGAACATCCGCTCAAATACACGTTTGTTTTTCAGTACACAATATTACGAGGTGCTTTTAAAACTTAAAAATATCTACTCAAATTTACATTTTTTAGGTCCGTTCCGATTCTGTGTTAATGCAGCGGAGCGGGGGTTGAGGCTTGTGAGAGGTAGGCGGGCCCGCGGAGCGATAAACCTTAATGCTTTTTCTTTAAAAGGCCTTAGCCCCTGAGATCCTTTCTACCCCTCTAAAAAAACAAAAGAGCCCGCCTTTCAGCCGCGAAGCTCTTCTAGTTCATCATCCTTGTGGATATCAACAATTTCTTTTACATAATCTTTTTCATAATTAACATTAACCTTTAAAATATCATTTGCTTTTGTGTTAGTCATAATAGTCATTTTTATTTCTCCTTTTTTAAACAATCATTAACTTCATTTCTTATATATATTATAACATTATACCTACAGTTTGTCAACAGAAAAAACAAAAAAATAAATAAAAAATATTAAAAACTAAGCCCAACAAAAGCCTACTAAAAAGACTAAAACCTAAGATCTTTCCAGAAATTATTTTGCAGAATCTATACCTTAAGACGTCGCTCGCCAAAACGACAAAATATGGCAAGAAACAAAAACAATTGGCGAGCAGATTAATGTGTCTTTGCAAGTAGTTTTATTGACAGTATATGTTATATGTGATATAATATAATTAGCAAAAAAACAATATGTGGGGCGACAAAAATGACAGAACTAAAAATTATAAAAGGAAATTTAAAAGAAAAAGAAGAAGAAAAACTAAAAAAGAGAGAAAGGTTAAAAGCAACCTATCAGAGAATAATATATGAAACGCAGGATCCAGTTGAACGTGCCTTCATTCAGATAAAATACTTTGCAAAATTTGGCATCGAAGATTTAGAAGATATAAAACTTATATCTAACAATGTAGAAGAATATAAAAAGAACCTAGAAAAAATGGCGTTACAAGTAGTTGTAACAAAGGCAGTAATAGGAATGATGACAATAAGTACCCTTATACAGCTGTTCCCTATTAAAAAGACCTATGATGGGGAAAAGTACATGTGTAAAGACTATTATCAGACTGTAAAAATGCTAAAAAACACAAATCTAGACTTTAATCGGGATATGATGCTAGATCAAATAGATGAAATACTTGCAGAATATTGGAATGATGACATATTGGGATTTAATGTATTCAGTCTAATGCTTTTATATCGAATAGATATAGTAAATAACAGAAAACCGCTTTTCGACAAGTGGTTAGAAGAAAACGGGGTACAAAAAATAAATAAAATAGCCGATGGGGTTTATTTGGAATCTGAAACTGGAAAAATACTAAAAGAAACAAATGTACCGGCTTATACAAAAGAGGGAAACGTAATTCGTTTTTCAAATAAATATCTGAGGAAAAAATAAGGGTGCCTTTATGATGAGATTTAGAACAGCCGGAACAGCCCCTTTGTTTTTTGTCAGACATTTGCTTTGTTTATCGCGACGTAGATAGGTTTTGCATTTTTTGATAAAGGCCCATGTTTTTATATATAATAAAAACGTAAGTATATATTTTTTAAAAGTATTTTAAGGAGGAACAAAATGGGACAAAGAACACAAGTTTGGATTGAAGTTCAAGGTAAGAAAAGGATTATCGATGAGAAGACGAGAAGGGTCATAGGCTATGAAGATGTCTATAAAAACTATGTCTTCCATGAACAATGGGGATACGGTAAAGGTCTTATTAATAGACTTATTATGTTGGTTTTTAAAGATAGCATGGCAAGATTTGATGAGTACGATGAAGGTATAGACTGGAATCAGTTTTTCTCATGCGACACAGACCTTATGGCTCTAGATGATAGGTTTGTGGAAGAATATAGAAAAAGCGGCAACGAAGAAGCTTTGCAAAATCTATTAAAAAACAGTGTAACAAAATACAGAAACAAGAAAGCTCCAAGAAATTTTGTAGAAGATTTTCTAGAGGGACAGGATAATGATAACGGTTATCTTCTTGTTAGGCTTGGCGCTACAGAAAATAATTATGGTAATTTTGACCACAATTTAATGCAAGTTGGGTTTTATGAATATGATTATTTGGAGGAAAAACTAAAAGAAGTATCTTGGCAAGAGTATTTAAAAAACAACTCTGACAACAACGAAAAATATCTCAAATTCGCACAAGCATTTTTCGACTATGTAGAATATCAGGCAGATGAAAAGTCAGTCCTATCAACTTGGGACACACCACTCTATGAACTAAATCCAGAAGAATAAAAAAAGACCAATTAAGGTCTTTTTTTAATATTTTTTATCTAGAATTTCTTTATATACAACGGCCTGTTTAATATTATCTTTAATATCACTTTTGCCAAGATTATTCATTCTTTTTTCAAAGTCATTAAGCTCGTCTTCAAAACTTGCAACACTGGATTGTTGTTCGTTTTGTTCTCCACCACATGGGTCTTCTTCATAGATATACTCTTCTTGAAGAAGTCTTGCAGTTTGAGCTCCACTACATAAGTCTTCATTATCTAATTTTTGAATAGACTTGTGTGTATTATTAACCTCATGTTTTTTGTTTTGATTAACCTGGTTTTCTTCCTTAATCTCATCTATAAACGCCTGAAACTTCTCAGAAAACCTGCCTGTATTTCCCTTTGTTTTTTCAAGAAAATATATTGAGCAAAACATAAGAATAAACGGAAATACAAACATTAAGATAAATGGTATACTAGGTCCCGCTATAATAAAAATAATTATGCCAATAATAACCTTGGCGAATTTTGGCATCCCATAATTATTTCTTTGCACCAGAATCACCGGCTATGCTTTTTCTCATTTCAGTGTCTGCCTGCATATTTTTAAGCTGATAGTAATCTAGAACTCCAAGTCTTCCGCTTTTAAGCGCATTAGCAATGGCCTCAGGAACTTTTGCCTCAGCTGCAACAACTTTCGCTCTCATTGCTTGAACTTCAGCTTCCATTTCTTTGGTTCTTGCAACAGCCATAGCTCCCCTTTCGCTTGCTTTTGCTTCAGCAATACGCTTGTCTGCCTCAGCTTGATCAGTTTGAAGGCGGGCACCAATATTTCTTGCAACATCAACATCAGCAATATCAATAGATAAAATTTCATATGCAGTTCCGCTATCTAGACCTTTTTCAAGAACTACCTTTGAAATAGAATCTGGATTTTCAAGAACACTCTTGTATTTTGCAGCAGAACCTACAGTAGTAACAATACCTTCACCAACTCTAGCAATTATAGTTTGTTCACCAGCACCACCAATAAGTCTGTCAATGTTTGCCCTAACAGTAACTTTAGCCTTAACACTGACTGCTCCCATAGGCAAACCTATGGGGTTCTGATTACCAAGTGTAGCTTGTAATCGTACACCATTTTCAGGCTTTGGAGTTACAAGTATAAATCTATTTGAATCATTGCTTTTATTACCAAGCAGCCCTACGACCACATTAACGGTAAACTTCTGTCTTATGACAAGGAAGTACAGTCAATCTCCCTAATATTTAGTTATTAAGCTACTTTTATTCCACTATTTAATATTTTTATATTATTCTTTTTGATCCATTCGATCAAAGCTTTTTCTTTGATATGTTGTTGTTTAAAATTTGTAATACATTTATTTTTATCTATACCTTGAGTTTTGTAGTCGTAACAATAGAGTAAAAATGATGAGTACCAATCTCTTTGTACCAATGTTCCATCTCGCAGTTTGTAGAGCCTATCGGACAGTTTTTTCTTAATGTAGTCATCTGTCGTATGGTCGTACTGGCTTGCTCTGTAATTATTTGGAACTTCTATATATGTGCCACCTGTAACTTTAAATTTATTCTCAACAGCAATTTGAAATCCAGACGGACAGCGATTTTGTATAGATTTCCCAAATCGCTTTTTCTTGTTAAACTTGCCTTTGTTATTAACAGTAGTCTCCTTAGCTCGCCTCATCAACTTACTTGCATTTTTAGGTTCTGTGACGAATACATCTCCAAGACTTCTTAAATAGTTGGCATCTTCGTTTATTGCAAGCTGTCTATTTACTGCATTTATACGGCATAATTCAGCATGTTTGGCTTTAATCTTCTTGTAGTGTTTAGAATATTTCCAAGTCTTTTTGCCTTTCTTAATAGTGCCGTTAGTGTTGTAGTTTTGTGGATTAGTCGCTCGTCTACTTCTATCCATTGCACGATAATACAAGCGTTCCTTTCGTTCAGAAGTCTGTATACTGTTACCACGTTCCGATAGATTTTTTAGACCGACTTCAGTATCAGAAGTATAAGCAACTGTTTGCGTTCCTATATCAGCACCTATCATACCTTTGCCATACTTATGTCTAGGATTACCAAATCTATCGTATTTAGGCTTAGCCTTTCCTTCTATTACCAGATGTAGATATATCCTATACTTACCTCTTATTAATTTCGGGACAAGAGTTGCATAGCAAGGTCTATAGGTATCTATATAACAGCCTTTTTCTACAAGTGTATTGACGGCATCTGCGTCTATCTTGACAGGATCCTTAAGATAAGATAAAACAGCATTAACTTCATCAGACTGAAACCTATCATTGACCTGAATCCCAAATTGCATCTTTCTAAGCTTGAATCGAAGTTTATCACCATCAATAAACGCTGGAATACCACGATTTATCTGTTTTGATCTGATGCATGGTAATTCTCCACGTTTTGAGAAATGTATGGTCTTCCCGTTAGCATAAAGGCATTTTTCCATGCCTTGCCATACATCTTCAGCTTTTGTGAGGGCAAACACCGAACCTATGTTATACTTCTCGCCTATATGAATCATAGATCTTCTACAAAAATCCCATGTAACATTATAAGACTTCTGCATATCATTGAGTTGATTAGCAAGTTCTTTACGTTTCTTCTTATCCTTGGTACTACCATACAGTTTTAGTAATTTACGATATTTTTTGGTACGCATAAGCTGTTCGTAATTCTTCTTCATAAGACTGACAAGCTCGTTCCCAGCTTTGCGGATTTTATCAGAAAGAGTTACAATTTTTAAAACATCAGGATAAAGCATATCAGTTTCTACAACTAAAATATGCCTGTCAGAAAGCCTATGATGTTTTTTTAAAAGTTTTTTATATTCTTCATCATTCATTATTTTTCCGCTCCTCAATATATTTCTTTATTGTAGCTTTATTTATATGACCCACAGTAGATACAAAATATCCTCTTGACCACAATACTCCACAACGAGAATAAAACTGTTTTAATTGTGGATACACTCTTAGCATTTCAATTGCACTGATGCTTTTTAATGTTCTTACTATATCGCAAGGGGCAACAGTCTGTGGACAATCTACAAATATATGTATATGGTCTGGCATCACTTCCAAGGCTTTAATTATGTATCCGTATTGATTACAGATGTTCGAAATTTAATTTAAGATCATTCATAAAATACTCCTTCCGATTTGAACTTTGAATTATTATAATACATATATTATATATCTATTCTATGAAAATGTCAAGTAGTAAGCATGATTTTATATAAAAAACGGCTTTCATCCCACACGCAAGCACGTTGGTTTTGCGTTGCAATTTATAACGTTTTTTTGTATATAAGCAATGACTATTTTGTTGTTTTTATTGACATTATATATTAACTATGATATAATAAGGATACAAACAAAAAAGGAGGAGCAAAAATGAAAGACCTAAAATACTATGAATACAAAGCTCAACTCGGGGATATTGAAGACAAAATATGTGCAATAGAAGAAAGGATTATTAACTCTATCCACAATAAAGGCGATATAAGCGATCTATTAGATGAAGTTAATAACTTAGCGGACCAAAAAAGACTTTTAGAGAAAGAAGTCTTGGAATATGAGATAAGAGATTTAAAACAAACTGTTAATAGTCCATCTTTTATCGGACTTCCTGGCAACAAAAGGAAATACATGGAAAAGAAGCTTTCTAAAAAAGAAAAAGATTTGCTTGATATAAACGAAACCATATCTGAAAGGTTTGAAGAAATAAAAAAAGATACAGGGGAATTTCAAATGAGGTTAGCATATAGAATGCTAGACCTGTTCGATGCCCAAATACTTTTAGAAGACATGAATTTGAAACTTGAAAGTAGTGAAAAAATCGATCTGCAGAAGAAGGTTGTCGATAAAATGAGCGAAGAAATTTTTGCGGATAGGGATAGATTAGCAAGAAAGAAAATAGCCATGTATAAGCAAGAAGAAGAACTTAATAAAAGTGAAATAAAAGTTTTAAAAGATGTAAACATGAGGCTAATAAGTCAAGAAGAATCAATAAGAGAGGCTATTGCAGAAATCAATAGCCATAGGCCTAAAGAAAGACAGTAAAACAAGCTGTCTTTTTTTATTGCCATTTTTAAGACATCTTTACTATAAAAAAATATTAGGTTATACTTAATTTAACAAATATTGCCTATTGTTTTTTCTAAATAAAACAAAGATCATAAAATACATTTCACTTATAATAAAGGCAATATATATTCTAGAAAAGGAGTTGTTTAAAATAAAAACTAATAATCATCCTGTTTGGAAGAAGACTTTACTTTTATTACTAGCAATAGTAATGATTTTAGGAACATTTACCCAAGCCTTTGCAAATATTATTATAGGCGGTAATGAAAATAAAATAGAAGAAAAAGTTTCTGAAAACAGGCAAGAGAGTAATATTATAATCAATAACGACGACAGTAAAGGGGACGGTGAAGAAGAAAGACCTAAAAGCAACATTGACGCCGAAGAAATAGCTGATGAAAAACTAAGGGCAGAAGAAGCTAAAAAGGCAAAAGAGCCTAGTGTTATGAGCAGTGACTTTACAATTAATGAAGAAGTTGTAGAGGAAAAAGATACCAACTCAAGCTCTGCGAACGATAAAAAATCAGGTAGCATGGCTAAACCAGAAACTGTTCTTTATAATGGCAAATATGTTCAAATGGTTGAACCTAAAAAACTGACAGAAAAAGAATTTAAGGATCTACAAAAAGAAGGCCAAGAAGCAGTTAGAGAGATTGAAGCCAAAAAGTCTCCCGTAGACAATACAAAAAGCAGTAGAGAATCTGCCCCTGAAATTTCTGAGAAAAAAGAAGTGATTGATAAGAAAATTGATGAATCAAAAACATCAAAAGATATGAACTCAGATATTATTATAAATGAACCTAAAAAGGCAGAAAAGAAAAAAGTTAAATCAAGTATCCTTGGGGGCCTACTTAATATAGTAATGGCAGCTCCTGTAGAAAAAAATACAGAAGATGACACAAGTATTGATATAACAAATAGAGATGGCACAAAAATTGAATCCATAACATCTCGCTGGATTGATGGAAGTGAAGATTTAAGAAGCGAAGTTTGGCATGATGACGAACCAAAACAAATGAGATTTAGAACATCTTTTTCACTTTCAGGACAATATGATTATGAAATTGGTACAATCCAAATTTCAATACCAAAGCAAATTTTTGTAGATAGAAACGGAAATAAGGTTGGAAATATGTCTTTAGGTGTTCCAGCGTTACCTGGTGGTTTAGCAGAATTTGCATATTTTGATGCAGGCGATAGATATGTTTTAATAAACATTAAAAAACTACCCGCAGCAACACAAGGTATGTTTGAAGGAACAATTAGCGGCATTATTCCACATACAATTAAAGACAAGGTAACAGGTCAAGTATCTGATCCATATAATGCAACAATAAATGTTGTAACAAGGGGCGGAAACGAAATAACTATGGATGCCAACGAACTAAAAGTTGAGGTTGACACAAGGGAAGTTATTTCGAAGGCTTATAAGACAGGTGGATATGTTTATGAAGAATGGCCTAAATCTTGGCCAGAAAGTCTAAAACCAGATAATGTGGGTGATTATGTATACGCAGATTGGTCTGCTTATGGACAACCAAGTGGGAACCAACCATTTAGCGTAGACTTTACAGAAATCGTTGAACAAGAAGGCTGGTCAAAAGACGCTAAAATTTTAGCTATACGTAGAAACTCGGACATGAAAATGTTCACTGATTTAAAACAAAGAACAGAAAACGGTGTAACATCAACAACTATAGAAAAGTTTTTCCCTAATAATGGTGAGTCAGGTTATACTGGACCATATGATGGATTTAATGCAAAAATATATGTAGCATATCCAAAATCTAATTTCTATAACGGTGATACACCAAAGCAAAAATACTTTGATATTAAGAACACAATTAAATATACATTAACATCAATTGACGACAAAGAAGTTACATCAAAAGAAGACTCAGCTGTACTTAGATTTGAGCCTCCTGTAGCTTATTACCCAAGAGGCCACTTTATAGTAAACAAAAAGCCAAGTGGAACATATCCAGTACACCTTAATATGCTAAAAGGCTTTGGTGATGATATAGCTCCAACAAACGCAACAAAAATACGCTACGAAGTAAATCCAGTAGCCTTTGGTATGCCTTGGACAGCTAGTGACAGTACAGCAAGCTTAACACCTTGGAAGCAACACGATGGTGAAGTGGTTGACCTTGATAAATTTAATCAAGAACCATACGAAATCACTGTAAGAGACTTTAGGACAGAATTTAATTCAGAAAACAGAGAGTTAACTAAAGATGATTTCGAATTTACAAGTATATCCTTCTCAAAACCAACCATGTATTCTTATGGCAAGTTTGAAAAAGACGGACAGGGCTATATAGAAAATAGCAGTGGACACATTGAGAGTGCAACCGTTAGACAGGGACAATATGGATATTACGTTGATAGCAGTCTAGATGCTCCAGAACTTAAAGTTTTAGCTTCTACAGATGGAGAAAAAACCTCTGAAGAGGTTGGAAGAGTGTCATTTGTTAATGGTATAAGCATTAGTGCACAAAACGGAGCCAATGCAGAGGGAAGTATGCTTAATCTACCTGAAGGAACAACTGACTATAAAGTCGTAGCAAGCACAAAAGCAGCTGCTATTGACTTCTCCTTCTATCCAGAACTCGAAGTTAAACCATCAGCTTTTATTAACGGACACATTCAAGAGCTATTTAAGAACTCAGAAACTCCAGTAGCTCCTGTAACAAACTTTGTAGACATGAATGTAAAAGTTAAACAAGGAAATATGTTTATCAACAAAGATTCCGCCACTGATAAATTAGAAGGTTTTGCATATGGGGCTTCCACAAGAAAATATATGACCTACAAAAATGAGCCAGATAAAAGAAACGTAAAACTTCACTACAAGGCTGTAACAACAATAGAAAATAACCTAAATGACTTAGAAACATTACAAAAAGTAATTGGCCTTGGTTATTTTAAAGAACAAAAATCAGCAACTTGGTATGACTTGTTACCTAAGGGTGTAGAAATTGACACATCAACAATTGGCGTAAGACCTGGAGATAAGATTACCAATATAGATATACAAAGAAACTATAAAAATTCAGGACAAACACTTGTAAAAATTGATGTTGAGATGAGCCCTCAATATAGTGGAACAACTGATTCTCCAACAATTGAATTTGATGCAAACTATTCTTGGGAAAATATTTCAGATATCGGAAATACTCTTAAAAACCACATCGTTTACGAATCAGGAAACTCAATTCTTGGTAACATGAAGGGACTAAAGGGTGAAAAAGACGACCCAAGAGGCAATGAAAATAGATATACTAGCGAAGCTATAACAGATGAAAAAACAAAAGATATATTAACCGATTTAAACCCAAATCACGATGACGCTGCATTTCTATATGCATCAAGTCAAAACAATGTAGCTGTTGATAGGTACGCCTTAACAAGCTTATATAAACATGTGTCAACTGACCGAAAGGGAATCTATACTGATGGCTTGGATGAATTTGAACCTGGAAATGTTTATGAAAACCAAACATATACATATAGGTTAAGAATTAAGAACCCAGATAATGTAAAGGCTGATAATATTGTTTTATACGATAACTTAGAAGCATATGTGCCAGCAAGTGATAAGCAAGATTATGGCGATATACAATGGACGGGGAAACTCCTAGATGTGGATGTTTCACAGCTAGAATCTAAAGGAATAAATCCTGTAGTCTATTACTCTAGTAAAGAAAATTTAGTTTTAGATAATACAGACAATAGGTCAAATAACGATTTATCTAACAAAGAAATCTGGACTACAGAAAAGCCTGATAAAGTAACAGCTGTGGCAATCGACGCAAGAAAAATGAAAGATGGCAGCGATTTTGTTTTGGGATCATTAGAATCTTTAACAGCTATTCTTACAATGAGAGCACCTGATCTAAAAAAAGAAGGTTATGTAAAAACTGACAATGAAAAAGATGATTGGTACGACAAGACAAGAGAAATCGAATCTGTCAACAGAAAAGTTATAAAAGTACCTAATACTGACTTTGAATATGTTTATACAACTAACATTTTTGCATCAGAAGCTGGTATGGCTGGCGGAGCCCATGCATACAACAACGCTGTAACTATTCTTAACACAATGTCTGCAAAAGATACAACTAAAAAAGAAGAACTTTTAATTCGTCATGACTATACAAAGGTTGGGCTAAAGCCTTTCAATATTGCTATAGAAAAGAGTTTTAATGACGACAATGACAGAGATGGAATTAGGCCTGACACAGTAAAGATTAATCTTGTTGGAAACGATAAGATTGTAAAAAGTGTAGACTTAAGTGATAAAAACAAATGGTCACATGAATTTAGGAATATGCTTTTTGCTGATGAGGATGGTAATGAAATAAAATACAAGTTCACAGAAGAAGGATCTCCTGGTTATGAACTAAAAACCATTGGCATTAGTATGGATAAAGATGTTAAAAACATCAAACTTGAAAACTATCATGAACCAGAAAAAGTAAAGGTTAAGGTAGATAAAAAATGGGAAGATGTTGTTGAATATCCTAAATCTATTACCTATATCTTAAAGGCCGATGGAGAAGAAATTAAAAGAAAAGAAGTGACACCTAAGGGTGACGACTGGTCTTATGAATTCACAGATCTTTATAAATATAGAGACGGCGGACAAGAAATTAAGTACACCGTTGACGAAGTAGATATGGAAGACTTCATTAAAACAGTAGACAAAAATACAATAACCAATAAATACTATCCTTATGGATCAATTAAAATAAGTAAACAAGTAACAAACGGCAACCAAAAAGCCATAGATAACAATGAGTTTACCTATACATTAAACATTGAAGCTACTAACAAGGACGAAGAAAAAAGGGTTGTTGGAGATTACAAATCTACTAAATATGATGCAAGCGGTAGAGAAATTGAAAATAAACTTGTAACTGACGGAACTAAATTTACTTTAAAACATGGCGAATATCTTGTAATAAAAGATATTGATTCTAGATTTACTTATAAAGTAACAGAAGATGATTTGTCATATTTCATACCAAACCAAAATGAAATCACAGGGTCAGTAATTCCATCAGAAGTTAATAACCCAACTGAATTAGCCTTTATAAATGACTATAAGACCGAAGGTGAAGTAAGACTAAGTGCTAAAAAAGACCTCGATGGAAGAAAGCTTAGAAATAGACAGTTCAGATTTAATGTTTACGACGAAGCTGGAAAAATAGTATCTGTTGGATATAACGATTCCGGCGGAAATGTAAGCTTTAACCCTATTAAATTTAATAGAGATGACCTTGGTATGGATGGCAATATTTTAAACGACAAGGTAGTTAAAGAATTCACCATTAAAGAAGTAAAAGCTGATAAAGACGGCTACACATATGACGAAAAAACAGTAACAGCCAAGGTTACACTTACTGACAATGGTAAGGGAAAAATTACGACAGATGTAAAATACAAAAGTGACAAGATTTTAGACTTTACACCTAATACCTTTACCTATGACAATAAATATAGGGCAAAGGGCGATGTAAAGATTAAAGCCTGGAAGTTTGTAAAACACAATAAAGACGACGATTATTCTGGATATACCTTCAAATTAAATCTTCTTGATGTACTTGATACAAAAACCAAGGAGAAATTCGACGAAACAGGTATAGATAAAAATAGAATAAACTATAGTTCTAATAAAACATTTAAAGCTTTAACAGCAACAAGTGACAAAGAAGGCAATGTAGTATTTAATAAAATACCATTTAATCAATATGACATAGGCAAAACATTTGTTTTTGAAGTAAAAGAAGACATCAAAAAAGACGACAAGACAATGACATATGATGTAAACAGTATAAAATACTACATATCTGTATATGACAATGGCGACGGAACTTTAAGTTTCAAATCAAAATACACCTTTGTTCCAGATAAGAATGTTAAACTAGAAGATTATAGATCTTGGGCTCTAGAAATGATTAATGCCTTTGACAAAGACAACAAAGATATCATTGAAGAAATAAAATCTGCAAAAAATAAAGATCAAATAGCTAAAATTATAAATGATAATAAGAATAATTATCCTTTATTTACAAATAAGTTTAACCCTGGATCCTTGGTTATTAAAAAAACTGTCGCAGAAGGCAGTAAAGATGAATACTTTAAGTTTAAATTAAAACTTAAAAATAAAGACGGAGATATCCCAACTGGAGAATATAATCTAAAAAGAGACTATCCTGCATATGATGGGATGGAATTCTTAGGTGAGGTAGAAGGAAACGACTTAATAACTTATAATGATCTTTTCAATATGCTTGGTGGAGACTTGAAATTCCCTAATGCACAAAACATCAAATTGCCTGATACGGGATATGATGAAATCCGTAAGAAATGGGTAGATGAAATGGGGCCAGAGGGAGAAGCCGATGGTATAGATGACAAAGGTGGAATTTGGCTTAAATTTAGAGACACAAAATATACTCGTGATGGAGAACCAAGAACCTTCTATGTTATGAAAAAGCCTGCTAAAAACTATGTATCTTGGGACCATATATATAATGCTGGTGCTGTCTATGGATGGGATAGCTTAGAACAAGACCCGGATACTGGAGCGTGGAAATTAAAAGACGATAAAAAAATAAGTGACAGTAAATATGAAAAGAAGATATATACCCCAAAAGTGATAACTTTAAACGGGGAAGATTATGTTGTTCGCCTTTTAAGAGGAAGAAGTAACGATGGCGGAGATGTTCGCAAGGATAATTGGAAGTCTGCACAAAAATCCGAATGGAACAGAAGTATTGTGGCTGTTACTAAGCAATACCGAGGAGAACAAGGATCTATGGAATCCGAATTACTTGGCAATAATGGAACTGGATACGTTAATAAGGATTATAAAAATCAAACAGCTGCATATAACTGGTTTGGAGACCTAACTCTCGGTGCATATCAAGACTGGGAATATGACTATGAAGACGAAAATGGAAACAAAAAAACAGCAAATTACAAAGGATTTAACAGTAACTATAAAGGACAGTGGAGCTGGACACAAGAACAGAGCGGTTCTGGTTCC
>QWCK01000790.1_pt1 | contig 149889 bp, 118 predicted proteins | sample 1972571 | NCBI WGS metagenome assembly QWCK01 (sample SAMN09866710, study PRJNA288562) | Human gut metagenome isolate term2_stool, whole genome shotgun sequencing... | isolation source: gut | host: Homo sapiens | place: USA: California | reverse complement strand
CGTGTAAGTCTCATACTAATGTCTATCAATTTTGTTGTTAATTGTCATTTTACAAAGATAGCATTATTGGGGCTTACACACTTTTTAGGGATAGTATCGAAGGAGAAACGAGTATGAGTGAAAAAGTAGAGAAGTCCCCTTTTAAGAGGGTGAAGCAATCGATTGAGGAGCTATGGGATGAGTTTGATTCGCATTTCAAGATAAAGGAGTGGGATGGCAAGCCTTTTGAGCATCCCCAGACTGATGAACTGAAGGCGACAAAGGAGCTTTTGGAGAGCCCTAACTACTATGAGATGATCCCAAGTGGCGAGGAGTGTACGAAGGATAATAGCCTCTACCTGACGATTGATCAGCAATGGTTTGATAAGATCGCTTCGGGAGAGAAGGTGGTGGAGTACCGTGAGATAAAGGAGACGGTGATGGGCAAATACCTCGACCTTAGGGAGTCAGCACAGGAGCAGATAGTGCTGAACCCTAATCTGGGAGAGGAGTTTGACTTCTCGTTGGATTCCTACAATAATGGGATATTCCTCTTTGTGCCTCGCTACTTTGAGTACCTAAGGCTGGGCGTGGGCTACAACAAGAATAGAGATACGGCGGTGGTGCGGATCAAGGGCATCTGCTTTATGCCTGAAAGAACTTACAAGGGGGATATCTTTAGGTTTGACTATCTGGATGAGAGTGTCACGGAGGAGAAGTACGACACCGCTGCTAAAAAAGGAATGGAGGCGGTGCAGGACCTTCTCTATAAAGCGGATGGACCAGATACCTACTGGATCATGGCAATCCATCTTGGCGAGGTGGTGGAGCTCAATAGAGGCAAGTGATGCACCTCCCCATGGCGAGCTTTGAGACTGCCTCAGGATAAGCTTTAATACCGCCACAAAGAGGCAATTGTCTGAGGAAAAAGGACCTCGGAGAGGTCCGATTTGTCTTAGCCCCCATTCGAGGGGGAAGCCCGATGAATGGGGGAAAATAAGTCATTCAAAACCAACGACCCCTTGTGGGTCGGACAACCTATTCTAGGATTAAAGATAGGTTGTCCGACCCGCAAGGGGTCGTGTGGGATGGGGCATCGTTTACCCCCAGTCGTTCGGGGGTAACGCCCCTCCGACAGGGGGCTACAACAAATCGGTCCTCCTCTCGGAGGTCCTTACCCCATCGGTACCACAATCATCACGGCACGGCAGGCTTATATTAATACTTCCTACCCTCTGCTATTGTACGAGCTGTAAATGTTTCACGTACCAAACAGAAATGCTTCACGTACCAAATATAAAAAGGGCTGGTAGAGTCCTCTACCAGCCCTTTACTTATTGTGTCTGTTGCTTAACGAGATTACTTCTCCTCAGCTTGATAAGGTGCATCAAGATTGAACTCTGAGCGTAGCTTGTACTTGTAATACCTGCGCTGAGCATCTTGCTGAGCTACTGCGAATAGCTCCTCTGCCTCTTGTGGATACTTCTTAGCAAGTGAGTTGTAACGCACCTCACCCATTAGGAAGTCGTGGAACTTAGACCAATCTGGCTCCTTAGAGTCGAGGCTAAATGGATTCTTACCCTCGTTGATGAGTTCAGGATTGTATCTCCATAGGTGCCAGTAACCGCACTCTACTGCCATCTCCTCTTCACGCTGGCTCTTACCCATACCGGCCTTAAGTCCGTGCTCGATACATGGTGAGTAAGCGATCACTACAGATGGGCCATCGAATGCCTCAGCCTCGCGGATCGCCTTGAGGGTCTGAGCGTGGTTTGCACCCATTGCTACTTGTGCTACATAGATGTAACCATAGGTGGTCATCATCAGGCCAAGGTCCTTCTTGCGGATACGCTTACCTGAAGCAGCGAACTTGGCAATAGCACCGGTAGGAGTACTCTTAGAGCTCTGTCCACCAGTATTGGAGTAAACCTCGGTATCAAGGATGAGGACATTGACATTCTCGCCACTAGCGAGTACGTGGTCAAGACCACCGAAGCCGATATCGTATGCCCAACCGTCACCACCGATGATCCACTGGCTGCGCTTCACAAAGTAATTGGAGAGAGCATCAAGTGTACGGATCTCTGCGTGATTGCTCTTGCGGATCTCTGGGATAATCTTATCAGCCATCTCACGGCTCTTATCGGCATCCTCGCGGTTGTCGTACCACTCACGTAGTAGCTCCACATTGATTGGAGCCTCCTTAGCACCGTCAAGGATATCCTTTACGTAGTGCTCTAGACGCTCACGGAGCTTAAGAGCAGCGGTGTGCATACCGTAACCGAACTCTGCATTATCCTCGAATAGAGAGTTAGCCCAAGCTGGTCCCTGACCACATAGGTTGGTGGTGTAAGGAGTACTTGGAGAAGAAGCAGAGTAGATAGAAGAACAACCAGTAGCGTTGGCTACCATCTGACGAGTACCAAATAGCTGAGTAAGTAGCCTTACATAAGGAGTCTCACCACAACCTGCACAAGAACCGCTAAACTCGAATAGAGGCTTAGCAAATTGAGAGTTCTTCACGTTGGCCTTAACGTCTACTAGGTGTGCCTTGTTGATTACATTCTTGTAAGAGTAATCCCAAAGTGGCTGTAGAGGTAGCTGGCTTTCGATAGGCTTCATCTCTAGGGCCTTGCCATTCTTATTACCTGGGCAGATATCAGCACAGTTGCCACAACCCATACAGTCAAGCACGTCTACCTGCATGCGGAACTGAAGACCAGCGAATGGCTTACCAATTGCCTTGAGTGTCTCGTATCCCTCTGGAGCATTCTTCACCTCCTCCTCATCAAGTAGGAATGGACGAATAGTGGCGTGAGGACATACGTACGCACACTGGTTACACTGGATACAGTTCTCGATCTTCCACTCTGGTACAAGAGCTGCTACACCACGCTTCTCAGAGTTGGAAGTACCATTCTCCCAAGTACCGTCTTCGCGACCCTTGAATGCAGATACTGGCAGACCGTAGCCCTCACGAGCATTGATCACCCTTACTACATCTCTTACGAATGGGGTATCGTCTGGGTGTACCTCGACCTCGTCATCAGGTAGGTTAGCCCACTCAGGCTTAACTGGAACCTTTACGAGTAGCTCACCACCCTTATCTACAGCTTGGTAGTTTTTGCTTACCACTGCATCACCCTTGTGTCCGTAAGACTTCATGATGAACTTCTTCATCTGCTCTACAGCTAGCTCGTAAGGGATTACACCGGTAATCTTGAAGAAAGCCGATTGCAAGATGGTATTGGTACGGTTGCCAAGACCAATCTCCTGAGCTATCTGAGTAGCATTGATCATGTAGAAGTTGATCTCATTCTGAGCGAAGTACCTCTTCATCTTATTTGGCAGGTGCTTCTCAACCTCGTTAACATCCCAGATGCTATTGAGTAGGAAGGTACCGCCTCTTCTCAGCCCCTTAGTAAGGTCGTACATACGCAGATAGGCAGGTACGTGACAAGCTAGGAAGTGAGGCTGATTTACGTAGTAAGTACTACGGATCTTCTTATCTCCGAAGCGGAGGTGGCTACAGGTGAAACCTCCCGACTTCTTAGAGTCGTACTGGAAGTAAGCCTGTACATACTTATTGGTGTTGTCACCGATGATCTTGATAGAGTTTTTATTAGCACCTACGGTACCATCACTACCAAGACCGTAGAACATACACTCATAAGCACCGTTATCGAGCTCAGGATCCTGCTCTACAGGAAGAGAGGTAAAGGTTACATCATCTACGATACCTACGGTGAAGTGATTCTTTGGCTCAGGTAGCTCAAGGTTTTTGAATACAGCTACAATCTGGCCAGGAGTGGTATCCTTACTTGAAAGACCATAGCGACCACCCACTACGATAGGAGCATTCTCGGTACCATAAAGGGCGCTCTTAACATCGCTATAAAGTGGCTCGCCTACAGAACCGCTCTCCTTAGTTCTATCCAATACTGCAATACGCTTCACGCTCTTTGGAATAGCACCTAGGAAGTGCTTTACTGAGAATGGGCGATAGAGGTGTACAGTAAGCATACCTACCTTCTTGCCTTGGCTATTGAGGAGGTCTACCACATCCTTACACATCTTGGTCATAGAGCCCATGGCGATGATCATATGCTCAGCATCATCAGCACCATAGTAATCGAATAGATGATACTGACGGCCAGTAATCTTGGCAATCTCATCCATATACTCCTGCACTACATCTGGCACAGACTGGTAGAAGATATTGCTAGCCTCACGAGCTTGGAAGAATACGTCGTCATTCTGTGCGGTACCTCTAGTAGCAGGGCTATCAGGAGCCAAAGCACGCTTGCGGAATGCATAAAGTGCCTCTTGGTCTACTAGTGGCTTAAGGTCTTCCATCTGCATCTCCTCGATCTTTTGGATCTCGTGAGAAGTACGGAAACCATCGAAGAAGTGGATGAATGGCACTCTTGTCTTGATAGCTGCAAGGTGAGCCACAGCTGCAAGGTCCATTACCTCTTGTACCGAAGCGGTAGAGAGCTGTGCGAAGCCCAGTCCACGTGCACTCATCACGTCCTGGTGGTCACCAAGGATAGAAAGTGCGTGTGAAGCTACGGTACGAGCAGCCACATGGAATACGCCTGGGAGCAACTCACCAGCGATCTTGTACATATTGGGGAGCATCAGGAGTAGACCCTGAGAAGCGGTAAAGGTAGAGGTAAGAGCACCAGCCTGAAGCGAGCCGTGTACTGCACCAGCGGCACCAGCCTCACTCTGCATCTCCTCTACTCGTACACGCTCACCGAAGATATTGAGGCGCCCCTCAGCACTCCAAGCATCCACGTGCTCCGCCATGGTTGTAGACGGAGTGATAGGATAGATGGCAGCCACTTCGCTAAACATATAGGCAATATGTGCAGCGGCTTGGTTACCATCACAGGTAATAAATTTCTTTTCTTTAGCCATGTTACTGTCCTTTAATATGGTTGTAAATAATATTGTTTTTATCTTATTAATATAGCAGTCCAAACATCCAGATAGGCACTCCCGCTATGTCGCCATTCACTTCGTCGCTACAAAGGATATTAAGCGTGTCGGAGGGAGTGCTTCTACGACGCACCCCTTTACAGATAAAACGCACTGGGAGCTTTCCATTGATCACGAAGTCCACACCCGATTCATCGGCTAGATTCACCTCCAGCCCCGCATCTAGCACACTTGCTAGAAAGAGTGTCTTTGCCTCTAAAAGTGGCTGTGGCTCCTCCTCTCTGATCACCCTAAGGATATTGGTATCATTGAGAAAGACCCTATCCGGCTTCTTGGGATACTCCCCACCCTCCTTATATATCAGGCGTATCAGCCGAGCATCGGAGAGATACTTCAGATAGTTCATCACCGTAGCTCTACTGGTATCTATTGCTTCACTGAGAGAGGAAACATTCGTTACTCCATCACGCTGCCCGCTCACTAGGTAAAGCAACTTACGCAACTTTGGTAGATAGGTAGGCGCAATCTGACGGATATAAACCAAGTCTACCTCCAACAGCATATTCATATTCTTCGCAAGGTCCTCCGCGAAAAGAACTGCCTCCTCCCGATGTGGATAGTACCCTTTGCTGATGTATCCATCCAAAGCTAGCCACGGATCTACCTGCCGCCTTACCATCTTCTCAATTGACTGATAATCCGAAAAAATCTGGTCAATAGGCACGGTAGGGAGCGAAAGGTTGTAGTGATGATTGAGATACTCACGATAAGAGAACCCGTGAAGGTCACAAATCTTCATTTCCCCCTTGAGCTCTGGATACTCCTCCTCCAGCGTCATCACACTAGATGCGGTGAAGACAATAATCAGCTCAGGTAATTCTTTACGGCATTGCATCAACTCCCCTGCCCAGCCTGGATACTTAAATACCTGGTCTAGTAGGAGTATCCGCCCACCTTCGTGATAAAAACCCTTCGCAAAGTGATAGATTGTATGGCTTGAGAAGTAGAAGTGGTTGAGGTTGACATAAATAGCCCGCTCACCTTTTTGGCTAGTGAGCAGTTGACCCATCTGCATCAATTGGTGCGTCTTACCGATACCGCGTGTACCACGGATACAAATAAGTGGCAACTTTTCGGCAGAGGCAAGGCAGTGTAAAGTGCAATCACGGCTCGAAGCACAGCCCTGTAGACCTGCTTCCGACCGCTCCACGCCCTTCAACTCAAGGCACATATCTCCACTCAGAATGCTATTCATCCGACATAGTATTTATTTCCCACTGCAAAGATACCTCTAAATACTGAATTTGACAACTACAGATTACAGAAAAAGGTATTTAATCACGAAAGACAACCAAGTTCCATTAATTATGCCCTTGAACTAGGATGGGACAAAAAAATAGTCGCCATTATATTATTCAGTCAAATAAAAAATGACTAACTTTGACAAAAATACAAAGTAACCCTACAAGATGAATACAATAACTAGCAAACACTCAGCTCTCCTTGAGTACTTTTGCGGTAGCAAGCATAACCAAGAGGAGCTCGCCGAATTGACAGAAAGACTTCAATGTGCCCCTACTAAGGTAGAGAGATTTCGGTCGGGCCAATTTGTCGCGCATCAAGGCGATCCCATTGACTCCCTCGTGCTACTCACCAAGGGAGTAGTACGTATTGAGGTAGTTTCTCCCACAGGAGACCGTCTCTACACCAATGAGCACGAAGCTCCTTTTCCGCTCATTGCCTCACTTCTCTACTCATCAGAGCAGCGATTTGCCAACGATATCATCGCCGTCAAAGACTGCGAGATAGAATACTATGACCGAGAAATTGTTGAGAAGCTTTTGGAAGAGTGCCCCACCTTCCGCAGAGGTTTTCTCACCTTTAGTAGCAACCTTATCTACGGGCTTAGTCAGCAGCTACAGATATTCTCCATCCGCAAGATCAAGGGAAAGCTAGCTTACTTTATCCTACAAAAGATGGAGCCAAGTGGCTACTTCTCGCTCGACATGAGCGTCACTTCACTTGCAAAGTACTTTGGGGTAACCCGCTCGGCTCTCTCAAGAGTTATTTCAGAATTGGCTAGTGATGGAGCAATCTACTACACCAGAGGATTTGGCGAAGTACTAGACATAAAGAAACTAAGAGACTCCATCTAACCGCCCCCCCCAAAGCTCAAGAAACTACCGCTATCAATGGCTCAAAGCTCATTGATAGCGGTATTCCTTATGTATAGGCTTTACTTACTGGTCTGACTCCTTCGGCACCACATCTGTGATGGAGAAAGAGGTTCGGTGCACTCGGTGATTATAGTCCTGTACAATAGCCTGAAGCAGATGCGTATAATGTGCCACAATAGAGTCATTCGGCATCACGTCAGCTCCAGGCCCCGTTTGCAGGCGAGCTACTGGTGCCTCCACCCTCACTTCGCCATAGGGCGTCATGGCCACAGTCACCTCCTTTGCAAATAGCAGGTACTGATTATAGTAAAAGTTGAGCCCTATATGCTCCGCCTTTTTATCAAAAATATTCGCTCCATAGCTTAGCACAGGGTCAGTGATCCCAAGCAGATACAAGAGCGTGGGCAAGATATCGGTATGCTGCACCACATACTCATCAACACAGCCTTTTAGTTTCCCTTGAGGATCATAGAACGCAATCGGTACTGCCGACTTACCTGGCAAGCACTGGTATAGAGGTTCATCGCTCACGCTGGTATGGTCGGCGGTCAAGACGAAAAGCGTATTCTGATACCACGGTTCCTCTTTTACCCTTTCAAAGAACTTCTCAAGAGCAAAGTCGGCATATTGCACTGTGCGATGTATCGGCAGACTTCCTCCCTCAAATTTTTCCTCAAACTCATTAGGCAGCACAAAAGGATTGTGATTAGAAAGCGAGAAGTAAAACACTCCAAATGGCTGCTTCAGACTTTCAATATCCTTAGCCATGGCCAAACTAAATGGCAGGTCATGCACCGCCGACCCCGCCATTCCTATTCGGTCGTTCGCAGCATCGGTATACTCCTTATCATAGCTCTCAGCCGTGTACTGCTTTTCCACCCCCACTCGCTCCAGCATCTCAAAGAAGCCCATCATCCCCTCACGATCACCGTGATAAAACTTCAGGTCATAACCACTCTCCTTTAGCGAACGAGGCAGCCCAGTATCGTAGCTGGTATAGTGCTCAAAATCCCTCTCCAGCCGACTTCGGTTATTAAAAGTAGCTCCAAAAGTAGGCATAGAGATATAAATAGCAGGGAAAGAATCAATCGACCGCTTCCCCGAAGCGAACCCATACTGGGCGTACAAGGTCTCAGGTAAAAGTCGGTCAAGGAATGGAGTGAGGCTATGGCCATTTGAAGTCTCTTTATTGAAGAACCCTACAAACTCCTTAGCCATGCTCTCCATCTGGATAATCACCACATTTCGCCCACGCATAGAGCCAAAAAGGGTATCACTGTCCGAGAGAGGTGCTGCCTTATAATAAGGAGTAAAGTGGCGAGACAATTCTGCCTCAGAGTAAAAGGAATACTCCTGCCGCTCCGAGCCATCCTTCAAAATTGTCACAGGAGAATTAAGCACAATTGGGAACTGCTTAAAATCACTCATATAGCGAGCGCTCAATGCCATCAGATCACTAAAGCTCTTACCACCCAAATACCAAAAAGGCAGCAACACTATCACCAGAATAAGAGGCAACAATCCATCTCGCCACGAAAGAGTATCCCCTATAGGCTTACGCTCAAAGCGAACCATCCGATACCCAAAGACCCCTAGCAGTATAATCAAAGCAAAGGCTACCGTCAGAGGCCAGTAATCCACAATAAACTCACCATACAGAGAGCCAAAGTTAGCCCCTTCAAACTCACTGAATACATCGCGATTAATCCGCCTATAGACAAAGGGATAATAGCCCGCATCAGAGATATTGGCAAAAGTAAAGAGTACGTAAGGCACGAAGTAGGCTGCATGCCGCACCCCTCTATACCAACCATATTCCTCTACCCTACTAGGTAAGAACTGGCCCACTCCCACCATAATATAATAGAGCAGAAACCCATAAGCCACCGCCATCATATCCAAGAGCAAGCCCCCCTGCATCAATCTTAGCAATTGCCCCACCCCTATCTCTGAAAAGAGGCTATAATTATAATAAAAGTAGACCAAGCGACACAGCTGCATCATCAATAATGCAAGAATCGTGTGCCAAAGGAGGACTACCCAGCGTTTATTTGTCGTCCACATTCAATACAAATCCTTATTAATTGAGAATGCTCTCCCAATAGAGATACCACCTCATGATAGTACTTCTATAAAAAACATTCCAATAGTCTTCTCTCAAAATTGGCACAAATGTACGAAATAATTCATTTAACGAGACAACACAGACAGTAACGTTCCCAAAAAAGGTCCATAGAATGCTCCCTATTACAGATATTTTTGGTAACATTGCAAATCCATTTATTGGAGAGGTGGCAGAGTGGACGAATGCGGCGGATTCGAAATCCGTTGTAGCACTAGTGCTACCGGGGGTTCGAATCCCTCCCTCTCCGCTAATAGCACTCTGAAATCAACGTCATAGAGCACAACACCGTTTGTGGGAACAACCAATGACTTAAGAGAAATACACAATATTTATACTACTTGCAATTTACAAGAAACATGAAAAGAGACGAGAAGGTATTTGACCTGATTGCACAAGAGAGAGCGAGACAGACAAAGGGTCTAGAGCTTATCGCATCCGAAAACTTCGTGAGCGACCAAGTGATGGAAGCGATGGGAAGCGTGATGACCAATAAGTATGCCGAGGGCTACCCTGGCAAGAGGTACTATGGTGGATGCGAGATCGTAGACCAATCCGAGCAGCTGGCCATTGATCGGCTCAAAGAGATCTACGGAGCTGTCTGGGCCAACGTTCAGCCCCACTCTGGTGCACAGGCCAATAACCCTATTTACCTCACCTGCCTACAGCCAGGAGATACCTTCATGGGACTCAACCTTGACCACGGTGGTCACCTCACCCACGGGTCTCTAGTCAATAGCTCGGGCATCATTTATCATCCAGTAGCCTACAACGTAAAGGAGAGCGATGGTCGTATTGATTACGACGAGATGGAGAAGCTCGCAAAGCAGCACAAGCCAAAACTCATCGTAGGTGGTGGATCAGCCTACTCCCGCGAGTGGGATTATGAGCGTATGCGTGCCATTGCCGATGAAGTAGGTGCTATCCTTTGGGTAGATATGGCACACCCCGCAGGGCTTATCGCTGCTGGTCTACTCAAAAACCCAGTGAAGTATGCTCACGTAGTCACCTCTACTACACACAAGACCCTTCGTGGCCCACGTGGTGGTATCATCCTCGTTGGCAAAGACTTTGAGAATCCTTGGGGCAAGAAGACCAAGAAGGGCGAGACCCGCACCTTCACTTCACTTCTCGACTCTGCCGTATTCCCAGGGCTACAAGGTGGACCACTAGAGCACATCATCGCAGCAAAGGCAGTAGCCTTTGGCGAAGCACTACAGCCAGAGTTCAAGGATTACCAAAAGCAAGTACTCAAGAACGCTGCTGCTATGGCCGAGACCTTTGTTGAGCTAGGCTATAAGGTGATCTCCAATGGTACCGATAACCACTTGATGCTGGTAGACCTCCGCCAAAACTTCCCCGACCTTACCGGACGTGTGGCAGAGACAGCACTCGGCACAGCTGACATCACCATCAATAAGAACATGGTACCATTTGACACCCGCTCGGCTTTCCAAACTAGTGGTATCCGCGTAGGAGCACCAGCCCTCACCACTAGAGGCCTTAAGGAGGAGGAAGCACGCGAAGTAGTTCGTAAGATCCACCGTGTCCTCACCGCACCTACCGATGAAAAGGTGATTGCCACGGTACGTGCCGAGGTAAATGAGATGATGAGCCACAGACCTCTATTCGCTTGGTAATCCCCATCACTCATATGTATAATATAAATAACTACCCCCGTGAGAAGACCTCTTCTCACGGGGGTAGCTCTTTTATATCCATACCCAACAAGGGTTGTATGTATTCTTCATTGAGAATGTTGCACAAAGTGCCATTCTCGCACATTTGCTTCAAATGTGCCGAGACTTTGCACGAAGGACGAGATGCAAGGCCTGAGGATGAGGGCAAGGTGCACGCAGGGCACCAAGGCCCCACAGGGCTGAAGGGAGCGTACTTATGTACGTGACCGAGGCCCGAATTCCGAAAGCAACGCAGCAGATCGCCTTCGTGCAACAGTCTCTTATTGATTTCAGTTCAGCTGAAAGGCATCAAAAGCCAATTTATAACTCACTGGTATACAACACTATATATTATCGAATATTGAGATGCAACTAAGCAATCGGTTAGTTGCAACTAAGCATTTGTTTTGTTGCATCTCGGCAATTGCTTAGTTGCAACTCAACTTTTGCTTACTTTCCTATCGGTTTATTGCATCATAATTCGCAGTCAAATAGCACTTGCTTCAACATAAAATTTTATCCTTCCTTTTAGAGCAAACGATGAGCTAGATAGGTCGGGAGAATTTAGTAACTTTGTACTTGTCTCGTAGATTGGGGCAAATAGTATAGAAAGATATGAGAAGTGTAACGATACTTGGCTCTACTGGTTCCATTGGCACGCAGGCCCTCGAAGTGGTGGAGCAACATTCTGACCAATTAAGGGTACACGCCCTAGTGGCCAATAATAGTGTGGATGCCTTGGTAGAGCAGGCGAAGAAGTTCAACCCCGCGGTAGTCGCTATTGGCAATAAAGCACACGAAAAGGAGCTGAAGAAAGCCCTCAAGGGGCTAGATATTGAGGTACTAGCAGGAAGGGAGGCGATCGTAGAGCTAGCAGGATCAATTGATGCCGATATGGTGCTGACCGCTATGGTAGGTTTTGCTGGGTTAGAGCCCACCATCAGTGCCATAGAGAGTGGTCGTACCATTGCCCTTGCCAATAAGGAGACCCTGGTGGTGGCTGGTGAATTGATCAAGCAACTTTGTCGGCAGCATGGGTCACTAATCCTCCCTGTAGATTCGGAGCACTCCGCCATCTACCAATGCCTGCAAGGGGAGCAGATGAATGCGGTGGAGAAAATCTATCTCACCGCTTCGGGTGGCCCCTTTGTGGACCTACCCAAGGAAGCACTTCGGGAGGTGACCCCCGAGATGGCTCTGAAGCACCCCAATTGGAATATGGGACCCAAGGTGACCATTGACTCCGCCACTATGATGAATAAGGGGCTGGAGATGATTGAGGCACACCACCTATTCAATGTGCCAGCTAGTGCCATTGAAGTGGTGGTGCACCGCCAAAGTATTATCCACTCTATGGTGGGCTACCGAGATGGCAGCATCAAAGCACAGCTCTCCTACCCCGATATGCGGCACCCGATTGCCTACGCCTTGCTTTATCCGCAAAGGCTAGAGGGAGCTCGCCCACTACTCACAGTGGAGCAGATGAGCCACCTCACTCTGGAAGCACCACGCCGAGACGACTTCCCTTGCCTCTCACTTGCTTACGAGGCTCTTGAAAGGGGAGGCACTAGTCCTTGCACCATGAATGCAGCCAATGAGGTGGCGGTAGAGCGCTTTTTGCAAGGGAAGATACGATTTACAGACATTCCACGCATCATCAAGCATACCATGGAGGTGGCTCCTGAGCGAAATGCCTCTAGCCTAGCAATCCTTGCAGAGGCAGATGGCCAAGCAAGAGCCATTGCACAAGCGTGGTACGAAGGGATTTAGATTAAAAATATGGGGATACTACTAAAAGTAATACAGCTACTACTAGCTCTATCCATACTGGTAACGGTACATGAATTGGGGCACTTCCTCTTTGCTCGCCTCTTCAAGATCCGGGTGGATAAGTTTTTCTTATTCTTCGACGTAGGGGGCAAAGCACTCTTTCGGTTCCGTCCAAAGCGAAGCGAGACAGAATACGGTGTGGGCTGGTTGCCCCTCGGCGGTTACTGCAAAATCAATGGCATGGTGGATGAGTCTCTGGCTTTGGAGGGGCTAGAGAGTGAGCCAAAGCCTTGGGAATTTAGGAGCAAGCCAGTATGGCAAAGGTTCCTCGTGATGGTGGGGGGTGTGCTTTTCAATGTGCTACTAGCCATGCTCATCTATGGTGGCATTGCCTACCATTGGGGCGTGGAGAAGCTACCGATGAAGGAGGTGGATAGCTGCTTGAAGTACTCCAGCGTAGGGCATCAAATGGGATTGCAAGATGGCGACCTCCCGGTAGCAGTAGATGGCAAAGAGCTCGCCTACTTTGAGGGCTCCATTCTGCAAGAGATTGCCAATGGGGAGACCCTCACCGTGGAGCGTGAAGGCAAGCGGGTAGAGGTGGCCATTCCAGTGGACTTTATGAGGGCAGTATTGGCGAGCAAAGAGCCCTTTTTCGCCATGGATCTACCAGCTCGCATCGATTCCATTGTGCCGAGTAGTGCAGGGGCTGCAGCAGGGCTTCAGCGTGGTGATGAGATTGTAGCGATCAATGGCGAAGCGATGGATCGGCTCTCCCTGGTACTCCCCAAGATCAAGGAGCTGAGAGGGGATACCATCTCCCTCTCTATCATACGAGGCGGTGCTCAAGAAGAGATTCGCAGTTATGTAGATAAGGAGCAAGGGATTGGCATCGCTTTTACGCCCCCAACGAAACTATTCAAGACCGAAAAACTAGAGTACGGACTATTGGAGTCGATCCCAGTAGGAGTGCGTGAAGCGGGCAAGCAATTGACTAACTACACCGACCAACTGAAGTATGTGGCCACCCCAGAAGGGGCACAGAGCCTTGGTGGCTTTGGCACCTTAGGAAGCCTATTCCCTTCCACGATAGATTGGCACGCCTTTTGGGCGATGACCGCTTTTCTCTCGGTGATATTGGCGGTGATGAATATCCTCCCTATCCCTGGATTGGATGGCGGCCACATTATGTTTTTAATCTACGAGGCGATCACCGGCCGAGCCCCCTCACTCAAGTGGCAGACGAGACTTCAGATATTTGGCATGATTTTATTGATCCTTTTGGTACTCTATGCCAATATCAACGATGTGATTAGATTCTTACTATAGGGAGGTCAAGTGGCGGTCAATAAAGCATTTGAAATAGTAGAGCAGAAGCTGGAGTTCACTACACTTCGGCACGACCTCTATGCCCTTTGCGATAACGAGGTGAGCCAATACCTCACGGAGCAGATGGGCTTTATGCAGGCAGGCAAAGCACTTCATAGCCGATTGGAACAGCTCAGTGAGATGCTCCAATTCACGGCTTCGGGTGTGGACATCCCTAGCTTTAGGTTTGGCCCGCTTAGAGATGCCCTCCGCTCTCTTCGTCCAGAGGGGAGTTACCTCGAGGTGGAGTCATTACGGCCACTTCGAGAGCTACTCATTGCGGTAGTGGAGACGAAGAGGGCGTTGGCGGAGAATGAAGAGTACCCTAACCTCTCTGAGCTAGCCACGGGTTTAGACGACCTAGTGGACCTGCGACGGAGGTTGCACAACCTGATTGATGATGCGGGGGAGATCAAGGATACAGCGAGCAAGGAGCTAAGGGCGATTAGGAGTGAACTGCGACAGTTACAAGGCTCTATTGGGCAAACGATGCAGAGCATCCTCAGAGAGGCCAAAGCAGCTGGTTGGGTGGAGAAAGATGCTACACCAGCTATGCGAGATGGTCGTTTGCTCCTCCCCATTATCCCTTCGGCAAAGCGAGAGATCGGTGGCATTGTGCATGAGGAGTCGTCCACAGGCCGCACGCTCTATATGGAGCCGGAGCGGATGGTGGCGATGAATAATCGGATCCGCGAGAAGCAGAGTGAGGAGCAGAGAGAGATAGTGCGACTACTTAGGGAGTTTAGCAACTTCGTGAGGAGGGATATGCCGATGCTCCAACGCAATTGCCAAGGGATAGGCATTTTGGACTTCAATAGGGCTAAGGCACGACTCGCCAATGGGATGGAGGCGGTAATTCCTCAACTCTCCACCGAGGGCGAGATGGAGTGGCAAGTGGCTAGGCACCCGCTCCTAGAGCGACACTTGAAGTCACTCAATAGGGAGTTGGTTCCGCTTACTTTGAAACTGAATAAGGAGCAGCGACTGCTCATCATCTCTGGCCCCAATGCTGGTGGTAAATCCATTGCTCTCAAGACGGTTGGTCTGCTCCAGTATATGCTCCAGTGCGGATTGGCAGTGCCTATGATGGATCATAGCACTTGCACCCTTTTTGACCAGATATTCCTAGATATCGGCGATGCTCAGTCGCTCGAAAACGACCTCAGCACCTACTCTAGCCATCTACAGGGTATGAAACGGGTATTGCGGGAGGCCACCTCGGAGAGTTTGATACTGATTGATGAATTTGGTTCGGGCACAGAGCCCACAATTGGAGGTGCGATTGCCGAGGCACTCTTGGATCGCTTTCGGCAGATGGGTTGCTATGGGGTGATTACCACGCACTACGGCAACCTCAAGGATTACTCGGAGCTTCACGAAGGGGTGGTGAATGGGGCGATGCTTTTTGATAGAGGGCGGATTGAGCCACTCTATCAGCTATTTATCGGTCAGCCGGGAAGCTCCTTTGCACTAGAGGTGGCGAGGAAGATCGGTTTACCTGGCGAGATCATTGATTATGCCAGTGAATTGGTGGGTAGCGACTATCTGCATCAAGATAAGTACCTACAGGATATTATTCGGGATAAAGCTTATTGGAAGCGGAAACGGGAGGAGGTAAAGCGCCAAGAGCGAAAGTTACAAGAGAAGCAGAGTAAGCTGGATGAGCGATTAGACAACTTCTCCGAAAAACGGCGGAGCTTACTGGCAAAGGCGGAGCAGGAGGCACTCGAAATAGTCAATAGTGCCAACGCAACTGTGGAGCGAACGATTCGGGAGATCAAAGAAGCTAAGGCAGAAAAGGAGCAAACCCAAAAGGCGAGGGCAAAGCTAGAGCGGAAGAAGTCTCATCTCAATCGACAGGCAGAGAAAAAGAGGGCACCATCCCCCACCAAGCGGGAGCCGATCAAGGAGGGAAGTCGTGTGACCTTTGGCAATGGCAATGAAGTAGGCGAGGTGGTGGCTATTGAAGGTAAGAAAGCACGTGTGCGGCTGGGTAACCTCACCATGACGGTAGATGCCAGCAAGCTACAGCCAACAGAACGAGCCACCTCTGACCTCGTTGCACGGAGGCCTCAGGTGATTGAACAGCAGTCGAGCCAACGACGGCTCAATTTCAAGCCTCAACTCGATTGTAGAGGAATGCGGGTAGATGAAGCCCTTTCGGCAGTGGTTCAGTTTATTGATGATGCCAATCACTTTGGGTACAACCCTATCCGCATCTTGCACGGCACCGGAACGGGAGCACTAAAGCAGGCGATTAGGGAGTACCTTCGACAGGATTCTAGAATCGCACACTTTGAGGATGAGCTAGTAGACTTAGGCGGTGCCGGGATTACCGTCATCACACTTAGGGATAACTAAGCTCCATTTTATAGGCACAAAGAAGTTAATAGATTATGATAGTAGCAGAACAGAAAAGGAAGGAAAATGTAGCGGAATACATCCTCTATATGTGGCAGATAGAGGATACCATCAGGGCACTTGACTTTGACCTCACACGCATCACTGAGTATGTACACGAGGGGTACCGACTAGAGAAGCCGATGATGGAAAAGGTGCTACTCTGGTACCTAGAGCTTGCCGATGCCATGAAGGCTGAAGGAATTACCGAGGTGGGGCACTTGCAGCAGCTCAACGACTTGATGGACTCGCTTCAGGAGCTCTCGGGCAAACTACTAAGAGAGCCAACTCAGACGCTCTACTCATCGGTTTATTTCCAGACACTTCCCAGCATCATACAGCTACGCGACCTGACTGGCACCGACCAGATGGGCGAGGTGGAGACCTGCTTTGTAGGCATCTACGGTTATCTAACGCTCAAAGCAAGAGGCGAGGAGGTGACCGAAGCGACAACGGAGGCCATCAAACAATTCAGCACATTCCTAGCTATGCTCGCCGATCGTTTTCGAGAGGTAGAGGAGGGCAACCTACAACTTAGTGGGGAGGAGGAAGATGAGGAGTAAGAGAGTTTGGCTCACAGGAGCTAAGGGGCTTCTGGGCACGGCCATTCAGGAGGTGGCTAGAAAGCACTACCCAGAGCTGGAGATACTCCCCACCACAAGGGAGACGCTCAACTATTCTAGCGAGGAGGAGATTGCTGACTTTGTGGCAAAGAACCAACCGGATATCGTGGTCAATTGCATCGCCTTTACCAATGTTGATACTGCTGAAAGCCAGTACGATGAGGCGCTTCTTGCCAATACATCAATACCTTTGGCACTGGCCAATGCCCTCGGCACGATACCGCTGATACATATCAGTACCGACCATATCTTTGGAGGTGACCGAACGCCACGAAAGGAGCCCTACAAAGAGGAGGATATCCCGATGCCGGCCAATAGGTACGCACTCACCAAGTTGATCGGCGAGTATGCGGTACACTACCACAAGCAGAATGCCTATATTCTTCGTACCTCATGGCTTTATGGACCCGCCAAGTGGCCACACAAGAGTTTCTATAAGAGCATACTGAGCAATGCCCAAGCGGGTAAACCGCTAAGAGTGGTAACGGATGAAGTGAGTACTCCTACCTCGGTTTTTACCTTGGCAGAGGTTATCTTGGAGATCGCGAGTGAAAAGCAAGGGCCATTGCCTTTCGGCATCTACCACGTTGCGGACGTTGGACCTGCTTCAAGGCATACCTTTGCGAGCAAGATTGTGGAATTGCTACCGCCCGATACCTTAGTAACCGTAGGGAAGTGTACCCAAGCAGATTGGGCACTCCCCGCATTTCGCCCACACTTTAGTGCCCTCTCGACTGAGAAGATAGCACATTTCTACCCCACCCTCATCCGCCCATGGCAAGAGCGACTACAGGAGATTTACAATTACGACATTCAAGGAACAACTGATGAAATACAATAAGGAAGAGATATCAAGGAGAAGAACCTTTGCCGTCATTGCACACCCCGACGCTGGTAAGACGACACTCACCGAGAAGCTACTGCTCTTCGGAGGAGCGATACACGTAGCAGGGGCGGTGAAGAGCAATAAGATACGCAAGTCGGCCACCTCCGACTGGATGGAGATTGAGAAGCAGAGAGGCATCTCTGTCGCCACCTCTGTGATGGGCTTTGAGTACGAAGGGTACAAGGTAAATATCCTAGATACCCCTGGTCACCAAGACTTTGCCGAGGATACCTATCGCACGCTGACTGCCGTGGACTCGGTAATTATCGTGATTGACGGTGCAAGAGGTGTGGAGCTACAAACTAAGCGACTGATGGAGGTCTGTCGTATGCGTAAGACGCCCGTGATTGTCTTTGTGAATAAGATGGACCGAGAGTCGCAAGACCCCTTTGACCTTCTCGACGAGGTGGAGCAAGAATTACAGATCGCCACCACCCCACTCACCTGGCCTATCGACTCGGGTGACCGCTTCAAAGGAGTATACAACATCTATGACAAGGAGCTAGAACTCTTCTCGGGAGCCGATAAGTCGCATGTCTCGGAGCGTATGGAGGTGGATCTCGATTCACCCGAACTGCTCAACTACCTGAGCGAAGCACAGGCAAAGCGACTGAAGAACGACCTGGAGATCATCGAGGGAGTCTACCCAGAACTCAATGAGGAGGAGTATCTAGAGGCCTCCCTTGCTCCTGTCTTCTTTGGCTCAGCACTCAATAACTTTGGTGTGAAAGAGTTGTTGGATACCTTTGTGCGTATCGCTCCATCTCCACGAGCTACCAAGGCTGAAGAACGAGTGGTAGACCCTTACGAGGAGCCCTTCACCGGCTTTATCTTTAAGATACATGCCAATATGGACCCCAACCACCGCAGTTGTATCGCCTTTGTAAAGGTCTGCTCAGGTAAATTTGAACGGAATAAATACTACACCCACGTAAGGCACAAAAAGCAGATGCGCTTTAGCTCGCCCACCGCATTTATGGCACAGAAAAAGGAGATCGTTGATGATGCCTTTGCGGGGGATATTGTAGGTCTTCCCGATACTGGCAACTTCAAGATTGGCGATACTCTCACCTCGGGCGAGGTGCTCCACTTCAAGGGACTGCCTAGCTTCTCACCAGAGATGTTTAAGTACATTGAGAATGCCGACCCACAGAAGCAGAAGCAGCTCCAAAAGGGACTGACTCAGCTGATGGACGAAGGGGTAGCACAGATGTTTACCAACGCCTTCAACGGTCGCCGTATTGTGGGTACTGTAGGGCAATTGCAGTTCGAAGTAATACAGTACCGCCTTCTCCACGAGTACCAAGCGAGCTGTCGTTGGGAGCCAATCAACCTCTACAAAGCGTGCTGGCTCTCTTGCGACAAACCCGAAGTGCTAGAGGAGTTCAAGAAACGCAAGATGCAGTATATGGCCGTGGACACGCAGGGACGCGATGTCTACCTTGCCGATAGTGCCTATCTACTAAATATGGCGAAAGAGGAGTTCCCCGATATCACCTTCCACTTCACGAGCGAGTTCTAACCCAGTGCTCCACTCCATTCAGAATCCACACCACCAGCACAAAGGGGGCGGTGAGAGTAGATATGCCCATAGAGAGCCCTAGGTACTGGATGAAGAAGGAGAGGATAGTGCCTCCAAGTAGAGCCCATGGTGCCAAGCGACGTGGTTTCCCCGAGACCACGATCGCCACTAGTATGGTATTGTAGAGATAGAGCCCCGAGTGGGCATCTATCGTATCAACGAATGGGAAAAGGCAAAGCAAGAATGTAAGGAGACTCCCCACCACGAGGTAAGCCACCGCACGAGGTGAGTTGACGAGTATTCCTAAGAGAAAGAGGTAACCCGTCAGAGCGTTCGCCTGCAACATCACCTGCCCTAGCCCTACACCAAAAATCACCAATGGGGTGTTACCAAGGGTAGTAGGATAGGTGAAAGAGTGCAGATGCAATGGAGGGTCTACGTAGAGGACAAACAATATCAATCCCCACAGTAGCAAGACAAAAGGTGCCGTTAGCACTGGCAGATACTTCTGCCACATTCCCCAATGAGTTACTACCGCAGAAAGGATGGAGAGCGCCACAAATAGGATCGCAGCCAGCAGACTAGGCTCCATGAAGAGTCCACAGCCAATCCCCACCAAAGTGGCATTGTAGCCATACAGCCCTTGCTCAATACGTTCCTCTGGATACTTCACCAAATAAGCAAAGAGCGTGGCCAATATTGTAGCCACCAAAGCCAAAGAGGCCAGATAGATAGAGCTAAAAGCCAGCCCCACTAGGAATAGAAGACCCGTCCAACTATTCTCCTGAAGCATCACCTGCCCCACTCCCTTCAGTACACTTTCAATATATTTCTGCATCACCTTCATTTACGACGATGTTTAGGAGAATCCCCGACCGATCTTTCAAGATGGTCGGGGATTCAATTATATGGTACCTTCAGTCGATTTAGATGCGGTCAAGCACTAGCTGTACAAGGCCTTCGATAGTGCCCTTGTACTCGGTATTCATCGTCTCGCTCTTACGACCAGCTATAATCGTACAGATCGTCAACACTCGGTGACCTAGGACAGCACCTAAACCCGCCAATGCCGAGCTCTCCATCTCGAAGTTGGTCAGCTTCACCCCATTGTGCTCAAAGTTGATGATCTTCTCATTGAGCTTAGGATCCGCTAGTTGACCACGAAGGCGACGACCTTGTGGTGCATAGAAACCATTACAAGCAATCGTCGCTCCTGGCACTACACCACCTGGGGTCACAAACTGCTCAATCATATCCTTTGGCGCTGGGACAGCATAAGGCTTCAGCCCATCAATCTGCCACTCCAGTTGCTTCATCAGTTCCGCTTCAAAAGGCTTATCACACACCTTATCCCGATCGGCATAGAAGTGCAATACCCCATCAAAGCCAATCGCATAATTAGCAGCTACAAAAGAGCCGATAGGGGCAAAGTCTTGCAAACCTCCCGAAGTACCAACTCGCACAATCGTAAGCTCCTTATGCTCATCCTTGGCAGTACGCGTTTTGAAATCAATATTGGCAAGTGCATCTAGCTCATTCAGCACAATCTCGATGTTATCACTTCCAATACCATGAGAAAGGGCAGTGATCCGCTTCCCCTCATAGGTACCAGTGATGGTGTGAAACTCACGGCTAGAGACATTGACCTCCACACTATCAAAGTGCGAAGCAATCATATCCACTCTCGAGGGGTCACCACAAATTACTAGCTTATCTGAGATATCCTCAGGACGCAAATGGAGATGGAAAATAGTGCCATCATTATTGATGATCAATTCCGACTCTGGTATAATAAATTTACTCATAATACTTTATTTAATGGGTGCTTGGCAAGGGTAACTCACCGCACCAAGTTCATCATTTCTTCTTCTTATCTTCGTCAATAGCACCCATAGGCTTATGCTCCTTTTCATTGCCCGTAGGACCAGCTATTGCTTCACGCATCGAGGTATCCGCCTCGATATTCTTCATCTTGTAGTAATCCATAATCCCAAGGTTACCACTACGGAACGCCTCCGCCATGGCAAGAGGTACCTCCGCCTCAGCCTCAATCACCTTAGCACGAGCCTGCTGTGCCAAAGCCCGCATCTCCTGCTCCTGAGCCACCGCCATTGCACGGCGCTCCTCGGCCTTAGCTTGGGCGATATTCTTATCGGCCTGAGCTTGATCCATCTGCAGTACCGCACCGATGTTCCTACCAATGTCAATATCGGCAATATCAATAGAGAGGATCTCAAAGGCGGTACCGGCATCTAGTCCCTTCCGAAGCACCAGCTTACTGATAGAGTCGGGGTTCTCTAGCACTACCGTATGCCGTTCGCTCGAACCGATAGAGCTCACAATACCCTCACCTACACGGGCGAGAATTGTCTCTTCACCAGCTCCTCCCACCAGTCGCTGAATATTAGCACGCACCGTCACACGTGCTTTGGCGATCAATTGGATACCATCCTTTGCCACAGCGGTTACAGGAGGAGTATCGATCACCTTAGGATTCACCGACATCTGCACTGCATTAAATACATCTCTACCTGCAAGGTCAATCGCCGCCGCCATCTTAAAGGATAGGTCGATATTGGCCTTATTGGCAGAAACAAGGGCATGCACCACCTGCTCCACATGGCCACCAGCGAGGTAGTGCGCTTCCAGCTCATCACGCGTCAGGTCGAGTCCCGCCTTGTGTGCCTCCACCATCGCCTTAGCGATCACATGAGGTGGCACATTACGGATACGCATCAAGAAGAGTTGTAATAGCGAGATACGCACTCCGGAGGCACGTGTCGATACCCAGAGTAGGATCGGGAAGTATCTCAAGAATAGAGCGATAAGGATCAGGGCTATTACTATAGCTATCACAATCCCTATCAGACTTGGAGAAATTGGATTCATAACTTTTGCTCTTTATTATTTCGTTTTACAAAGACCTTATTATTCCGAATATCAGATATAACTATCGGCTCCCCCTCATCGATAAAACCCTCCTCCGACTCCGCCTCCACTAGGGTCTCACCCTCAAGGCGGATAGTACCCACAAGGGCTAGCCGGCTCTCCGCCACCCCATAGGCACCACACTCCACCCCCACAGGAAGCTTCACCGCCACCTCATCTACCGAATCCTTAAGAGCCACCTTTTGGATAAATTTGTTGCGGCTCAGCAGGTAAAACCCAACCACAAAGAGTACCACCGAGAGCAGTGCATAGAAAATGGCCATACTCACCATACCCTCTGCAAATAAGAAGTACTCCATAGCGATAAATCCTCCTGCACCGATGATGCCCATAAGTCCCAGCCCTGGGATAAAGAAAATCTCCGCTAGCACCAGTGCTGCCGTCACCACAGCTACCAAAATGACCAAGAACGTCAACATCATAATATATAGCTCTTAAGTAGTTTAATATCCATTCATCACTCACCACCCCTCCAAAGCCGAATAATCTCATTACGAAGCGTAAAAAGCCGAGTCCGATACCCCTCACTCTCCTTCTCCAGCGAAAGCACTTCGTCCTTCAGCTGAGCAGTAGCTCCACCCCCACCCAGCTTCAGTCTCAATGCCTCCAAAGAGGCCTCACACTCCTTCCAAAGCTCTTGTACCTTCTGGTACTCTGCTACCAATCCCTCCGGTACCCGCGACCCTTGTAGCGACTGCCTATAGATGGCTTCGTCCCCTACCCAAAAGAGTGGCTGCTCACGGTTCCTTAGCGCTGGTCTAGCGACTATATTTCCCCGCATACGGGGCTTCAATTCAGGGGCGAGCCACCTCGCCACTTCACGGAGCCTCTCCCCCTCATAGGGTGCCAAAGTACTAGGGGCAAAGCACCACAGACGGAGGCTATCCCCCCACACCTCTCGGGCACTCACCACCCAGCCCAGATCCTGTTCTTCATCCACTAGGTAGCAGAAGTCGTCCATCGGACTATTGAAGGGTAGCATCATTTGCGCAGGCACCAAGAGCACTCCCTGTGCTCGATCGTACCGACTCACATAGAGATCCTTACCCCCCAAAGTATGCCGAGGAACCGCCTGCCCCTCACCCTCCTCCAAGGCGAAGTAAATGGTAGTGCCATCGCTCCCCACAAAGGGATAGCTCATTTGGCACCCCTCGGGAAGCCCATTCACCCTGACCACCTCGGGATTGGCCTCGTCCCAACGCCCATCACCCAATTGATGATAGATATAAAAGAGGGGCACACTATCCGCATCACACCTCACCTGCCAACGGCTCTTCCCATCGGGCGAAAGATAGGCATTCTCTTGCACCTCCCCCAGATAGCTTGTCTCACGTTGTAGACGCTTCCAAACCTCTGTGCTAGGTGCCACAAGGGTATCTAGCGTCGCCATCACACGGCTATTGGAGAGCAATCGCTCCACCAGCTCCAGATGCGCCACCACCTCGTCACGCTGGGCACGCTCCTCCTCTCCTCTCAGCCGAAGCCCCTCATACTGCTCCAGTCGCTCCCGAGCGGTCTCCAGCCGGTAATCATTAATCGCCGAGAGTGTTGCCAGCCTCAGATACTCCGCACGGTGCTTATCTCTACGGGAAAGCGAATGATACCAATGCTCCACATCGGCATACCGACCCTCACGATAGGCGACCACCGCCAGCTCGTATGGAGAGAGTGGCATCGTAGGTGGCTCCTCTGCCACCAAGCCCACACTCCATACCAAGAGCACCAATATCAATAGGTTTCTTTTCATCCTTCTCTACACAACTTATCTTATATCCCCAAAGATACCTATTTTACACCAATCTCACAAGGAGCCAATACACCAGCCGACCACAATCTCCACCTCCCCATACTAGGTGAAAAGCTCGCTGAGTAAAACAGCAAAAATGCCCCTTTACAATCAACTGAAATCCAACACCATACAAGGGCACTAGCCGAGATGCAACTAAGCAATCGGTTAGTTGCATCTCGTCGATCGCTTAGTTGCATCTCGCCGATTGCTTAGTTGCATCTCCACTTTTGCTCTACTACGCTAGCCCATTTATGGAGGCGTTTATCTTTATCTGAGAAAGCGTCGCCCCTGCGAAATTGCGATATTAGGGTGGCTTTATATTTGCTTTTTGGTATATTTGTGAGTAATAGAGGTATAGGGAGGTTAAGCGACTGTTGCTTTGCCTATATATATAATGTGTATCAGCTTGATGAATGCAATGAAACAATTGGTGGATAGATATGTACCCTTGAGTGGGTTACTATGTTTGTTGATGGCTCTGCCTCTGCTCTTCTCCTGCAGTGGGAAGGGGAGCAGTAAGGGGGGTGGTCTATTTGGAGCTACTGGTAAGCCACTGGAGATGGTGGTGGTGCTTCCGGAAGGCTACGATAGCGAAGCTCTTCGGGATAGTGTGAAGCAAGCACTCGGTATGCCGATGATGGTGCTACCACAAAATGAGCCATTGCTCACGGTGATGATGACTGGGGAACGCGACTTCTCGCAGATGTTTAAGTCGCTCAGGAACGTCCTCTACATCACGATTGATAAGGAGCGGTATACTAGCCCCTCGATAGGGATTAGTCGCGATCAATTTGCTGGTGGTCAGTTACTGATCCATGCGAGGGCGGAGAGCCTTGAGTCGATCTACCGACTTTTGGATCTGAAGGGAAGGTCGATTGCCGACATGATCTACAAGGAGGAGTTGGTACGGCTGAGCCACGCCTTTGACCAAACCTACTCTAGCGAGGTGGCAAAGCTGATGAAGGAGCAGATCGGGGGTTGGACCATTCGCGTCAATACCGATTTGGAATACACTCATACGGGAGATCACTTCCTTTGGGCATCGGATCAGGGGGTGAAAGGTCGGACCGACTTCTTTGCCTACACCTATCCCTATGAAGGACCTCAGAGCCTAGAGCTGGATAGGATTATTGCCGTTAGAGATAGTGTACTGCAACAAAATGTAGCAGGTGCTCACGAGGGCTCATACATGAGTACGGAGCATCGGGTACCTCAGGTGGTTCGCCATGTGGAGGCGAATGGCATTCCTCGGACGGAGGTGCGTGGTCTTTGGGCGATGGTGGGGGATATGATGGGTGGCCCTTTTGTGCTACACGCTATTAACGACGAAGCCAATAAGCGGGTTTTGGTAGTGGAGATGGTGGTTTACTACCCAGGTGGACCGAAGAAAAACTTGATGTTGCTAGCAGAGTCACAGCTTTATACTCTGGAGGTAGCAGAATGACGATCTGCTGCGTTGCTTTCGGAATTCGGGCTCGGTCACGTACGCGAGTACGCTCCCTTCGCCCTCATCCTTTTGTGTGTGCCTGGTGCCCTACGTGCACCTTGCCCTCAGCACCTGGCATCTCATTCATTCTGCTGCCTCCACCAAAGAATGACGATCTGCCCCTCTCCCCGCCCCTTCCACTCTCCCCTTTTGAATCACTATATAAATGAGTAACGACGAATGAATGAACCTATAAAAATTGGGATCACCCACGGCGACTTTAATGGTATCGGGTATGAGGTGGTCCTTAAGACGCTTGCCGACGAGCGGTGCTTGGAGCTATTTACCCCAATTGTCTATGGCACCCTGCCGGCGTGGAATTATTATAAAAAGGGGCTGGGGATCCAACTCACAGCGCGCACTCGCTTGATTCAGTCGGCGAGTGAGGCGGTGGAGGGGGAGATCAACCTGATTGAGGTGAATGAAGGGGGCAGAGAAGCTCTGGTGCAACATGGCAGACCGAGTGCCACGGCGGGTCAGCTGGCAGCGAAGGCACTGATGATGGCACGTGAGGAGCTACTCAAGGAGGAGATTGCTGCAGTGGTGACGGCACCTATCTGCAAGGAGGTGATGACCTCTGAGGCCTTTCCGTTTGTAGGGCATACTGGCTTTTTTGCAGAGCCTTTTAAGGAGAGTCACCAGCCGATGATGCTCTTTGTGGCAGAGGAGATCCGTGTGGCCCTACTCACGATCCATGAGCCACTCAGCAAGGTCGCTACCTTCATCACCAAGGAGGGCATCAAGAGCGGACTAAAGCAGCTTGAGAGAACACTACAGCAAGACTTTGGCATTGAAAAGCCTAGGATCGCTGTGATGGGGCTCAACCCTCATGCTGGGGAAAATGGGCTCCTCGGGCTGGAGGAGGTGGAGGTGATTACTCCAGCTGTGGAGGAGGCGTGGCAAGAGGGGATACAGGCGTTTGGTCCTTTTGCTGCAGATGGCTTCTGGGGCAGTGGGCACTACCGTAAGTTTGATGCGGTACTCTCGATGTATCACGATCAGGGGCTTCTGCCTTTTAAGCTCCTAGCGATGGATGAAGGAGTGAATATCACTACGGGTCTGCCAATTATCCGCACTTCGCCCGACCACGGTACCGCCTTTGATATTTGTGGTAAGGGGGTGGCGAATGAGGCTTCTTTCCGCAATGCCATTTATAGAGCGATTGATATTTATAGGAATAGAATGCAGTATCAAGAGGCTACAGCCAACCCTCTACAGAAGAAGTATGTGGAGAGGGGCAAGGACAATGTACGCCTAGACCTTTCTAAGAGTGATGACGAACTATAAATAAAAGCTTAGGGGCGTGACGAGAATTAGGTCATTAAGGAGTGGGCATTCTAAAGCGGCTTCACCGATCCTCAGTGTGGAGGATCTAAGAGATGAGGTACACCCTTTCTTCGGAAGTAAGATAGGGCGACTTACTGGCGTAGGGCTGATGAAGGCACTTCGGGTATCTGAACTTAATGAGGTGCACTCCGACTATACACACCTGAGGGGAACGGAGCTAACAACCGCTGTGCTCCAAGACCCGAGGGTGAATGTCTCTTACACGATTCACGGCGGGGAGCACCTTAAGGCACTTAAAGAGATGGGGGCTTTCTTCACCGTCTCCAACCACCCTTTTGGCGGGTTGGACGGGCTGATATTGCTGGATATTATGCTACGAGAGCGGGAGGACTTTATGGTGCTGGTGAATGGGATGCTGAATAAGATTTCGGCTCTCAGTGAGTATTGGATACCGGTAAAACCGATCATGAAAGACCGTGAGCACGACCCACAAAAGAATATCTCCGGACTACGACTAGTGGCGGATAGGGTGCTGGGAGGACACCCTGTGGGAATGTTTCCGGCGGGAGGATTGCCTCACTACCAAAAGCGGTATGGACAGCCTATGGAGATACCGTGGAAGCTCAATAATGTCCGAATCATGAAGCGGGCGGGTATTCCGGTTCTCCCCATTATGTTTGAGGGGAACAACTCTCGCCGATACTACCGCTTTGGTGAGCGATGGGGGTATGATACTGCTTCGATACTGATCCCGAGGGAGCTTTTCAATAAGAAAGGGCAGGAAATAGAGGTCTACATCGGTGCCCCTATTATGCCCGATGAGCTATCGCGCCATAAAGATTTGAGTAAAAGTAGAGACTACCTGATGAGGCAGTGCCTGGGTATTCTACCATCGTACAAAGGGCGTCTCGATTATTTACAGAACCATTGAACCATTATGAGCCGAAAGTGGTATAAACAGAAGGATCTGCTCTACTACATCGCCATCCTTATCGCAGGGGTAATCGTAGTAGGCATACTGTCACAACTACCCGATCCTCACGCTGAGCCTACTGGCAAGGTCTCACTTGGTGAGGCCTTTGGGATATTTACCGATATCCTACATGGGCATGTGACCTCAACCTTTGGGCTACTGCTCTTGCAGGTGATTGTGATCTTGATATTCGCCCGCTTTGTGGCGTGGCTCTTTACCAAGATGGGGCAGCCCTCGGTGATTGGCGAGATATTGGCGGGTATCATCTTGGGTCCCTCGGTAGTGGGGTGGCTATGGCCGGAGGGTTTCAACTTCCTGTTTCCACAAGAGAGTCTGCACAACATCTCATTGCTGAGTCAGTTTGGTCTGATCCTCTTTATGTTTGTGATAGGGATGGAGCTCAATCTGGAGGAGATCAAGAAGCAACTCCGACAGAGCTTTGTGATTGCCCACTCGGGGATTGTGGCCCCTTTTATACTGGGTGCTATCTTGGCGGTATTTCTCTATGAGGAGTATAGCGGTGCCGATGCCACGGTGCTTACCTTTGCCCTCTTCGTGGGTATCACCCTGAGTGTGACCGCATTCCCTGTGCTGGCAAGGATTATCCAAGAGCAGGGTAAGATGCAATCTCGCCTCGGGATTCTCTCTATGGCGAGTGCGGCGAATGGCGATATTACGGCGTGGTGCCTACTAGCGGTAATCATGGCAATTGCACAGGCTGGGTCGGCACTTAGTGCCCTCTTTACCATCCTCTTTGCAGGGGTCTATATGGCGATTATGTTTGGGGTGGTTCGCCCGCTTTTCGCTATGATTGGAGCTACCTATCAGACGAAGGAGGTGGCGGGAAAGGGAGTGGTAGCACTCTCCTTTACCCTTCTACTTATCTCGGCCTACGTAACGGAGGTACTGGGGCTACACGCCCTTTTCGGGGCTTTTATTGCGGGAGTGGTGATGCCCGACAACCTCAACTTCCGGCATATGCTCACGGAGAAGATTGAGGATGTTGCCTTGGCGATATTCCTGCCTCTATTCTTTGTATCAAGTGGGCTCTCTACGGAGATTGGTTTGCTCAATACCGCCACCCACTGGTGGATCACGGGTCTGATTACCCTCGTGGCAATTATTGGCAAGATTGGCGGCACCTACTCCGCCTGTAGGGTGGTGGGCGAGACACCACACGATAGCCTTTATATGGGTATTTTGATGAATACACGTGGGCTGATGGAGCTGGTGATTCTCTCTATGGGACTAGAGCTGGGTATCCTTTCGCCAGTTATCTATGCTATGCTGGTGATTATGACCTTGGTCACTACCTTTATGACCACCCCTGTGATCAACTTAACCAACAAGATATGGGCCAAGCGTGCCACAAGAGCCGATCGCCAGCACTTCCATATCCTCTTCTCTTTTGCGAGAAGTAAGATGGGGCTGACGATGCTCCATATCGTGGAGAGCCTATTTGCCAAGCCAGAGGAGTCTGTGGAATTGGTCGGTCTGCACCTCACCGTGGGAAGCGACACGAGCAAGAGTGACGCCGAGCTATATCGGAGCCAAAACTTCGCCCCTATTCAGTCGCATGCCGATGCATCGGGATACGGGGTGGAGGAGTATTATGAGGTGACGGATGACCCGCTTCACTCTATTGCCAAGGCGACGAGGGTAAAGGGAGCCGACCTACTACTGGTGGGTGCTGGACTAGAGCTTTCTGCCAACCCCGAGGATAAGGCGATGCGGGAGCGGCACCTCAAGTTTGGTCGTAGCTTTTCAAAAATCTTCTCTCAGACCATCAACTTCTTTAATCTCCACAATCTATTTGAGGACCATACAGAGGACTTCGTGAGGATCCCTCACTGTGCCATCGGTGTGGTAATAGATCGTGGTCTGGAGCAACAGGCGAAGCAGGTTGCCATTCTTTCGGATCAAAAGGAGGAAGGCTTTAGGAGTTTGGTAGAGACCATTACTCAAACGACCGAGGCAACTATTAAGCAATACCAAGCAGGGCAGGCAGAGTTGGAGGAGATCAAGTCCTCCTGCGACCTCCTACTGATGCCTTACCACCTATGGCAAGAGCTACGCACTGAGGACCCTGAGATTATCCACAAGATCCCAACCACCCTACTTTTGCAAGCGAATAAGAAATGAAATATCTACTCATAGCTAATCCTATTTCTGGTCCTAAGAAGGGCCAAACCTCTATCCACCAAAAAGCATTGGAGCGGATAGAGAATGCAGGACATTCCGCCAGTTTACTCACTACGGAGTATGAAGGACATGGTTACGAACTGGCACTCAAGGCTCTGGATAGCGACTACGATGTAATTGTGGCAATAGGCGGAGACGGCACTGTGAATGAGGTAGCACGTGCCTTGACTCATTCGGATAAGGTGCTCGGTATCATCCCTAATGGGAGTGGCAACGGATTGGCACGTGAGCTACAAATTCCTTTGGACACCAGTGAAGCAACGAAGGTGTTGCTTGAGAATAATGTGATGACGATGGATACCTGCACCGCCAATGGAGAGCCTTTTTTCGTTACTTGTGGTATCGGCTTCGACGGGAAGATATCTAAGGAGTTTGCCAAAAGCGACGCTAGAGGACTCACCACTTACGCTAAGGAAGCGGTAAGCGAATACTTCAACTACCACCCCAATGACTACCACCTGCTCATCGATGGTAAGGAGGTGACAGCAACCGCCTTTCTCATCGCTATTGGCAACGCCTCTCAGTATGGCAATAATGCCTACATTGCACCCAATGCTAGCCTAACGGATGGGGTGTTGGACCTCACGATTCTCAAGCCCTTCCCTCATATTGAGGCGACTAAAATAGCTATGCAGCTATTTACCAAGGGGATTGATAGGAATGAGTACGCCGCCCTTTACAAAGGCAAGCATATCCTCATTGAGACACCCAATAGGGTCAATTACCACATTGATGGAGAGCCTAAGCACAAGACCGACCGACTAGAGATTGAGGTCTGCCCCGCTTCTCTTCAGGTGGTCAGTAGAAAGGAGGAGAACTACAATAAGTCGATGCTCGACCTGCTACACCAAGCAGCGAGCGGTTTTCATGGATGGACAGCAGATATCAAAGAGCGATTTAAGTAAGTATGGAAATTAATAAAGCACAATTTACCACCAGTAGTAGCAGGCTAAGAGAATGCCCCAAGGAGGGACTGCCCGAGATAGCTTTTATCGGGCGCTCCAACGTGGGAAAGTCTTCGCTCATCAACCTACTCACGGGGGTGAAAGGCCTAGCCAAAACCTCCCAAACACCTGGTAAGACACAGCTCATCAACCACTTTTTGGTCAATGACTCCTTTTATATTGTCGACCTTCCAGGCTATGGTTATGCTCGGGTGGGCAAGGGCCAGAGGAGTGGCTTCAAGAAGATGATAGAGGATTATATCCATCAGCGAGAGGAGATGGTCAATCTCTTTGTACTGGTGGATATCCGCCATAAACCGATGAAGATAGATGTCGACTTCATTAATGAGATGGGCGAGACGGGCGTTCCTTTCTCTATTGTCTTCACGAAGGCCGATAAACTCTCTAAGTCGGCTGCGAAGATGAGCCTCATGGCCTATCAGGAGGAGCTACTCAAGAGTTGGGAGGAGCTTCCCCCAATATTTGTCACCTCTTCGGAGAGTGGTGAGGGGCGGGAGCAACTGCTGGAGTATATTGAGCAAATTCTCTAGCCCACTATATATTTGGTACCTTTGTAACCTTAGGAGAGTTCTATGGAATTGATGCAAATAATAGAATTGGTAGCGGCCACCATTGGCATACTCTATGTATGGCTAGAGATGAAGGCGAGTGTCTGGCTCTGGCCAGTCGGCATCGTGCTACCCCTCTTCTACATCTATATCTCATGGCAAAGTGAGGTGTACGGCAATGTGCTGGTCAATATCTACTACATCATCGCCTGTGTCTGGGGCTGGCGTGAGTGGCTCAAGCACCGCAAAGATGGAGAAACGAAGGAACTCCCCATCTCCCATCTACCCGAGCGGTATCTCTGGACTTTAGGCCTAGTAGCCTTGCTTTTTCTGGGGTTATGGCCTCTATTTGAGTACTATATGGGGAGCCCTTTTCCCGCTTTTGATGCCGCTGCTACCGCTATTAGCTTCTATGGCATGTGGCTTTTGGGAAAGAAGTATATTGAGAGCTGGTATTGCTGGATCTCGTCGAATGCGATCTATTGTACCCTCTACTTCCTACAATCTTACACGATCACCGGCTTATTCTTTACCCTCTACACCGTGATTTCGGTGGTGGGGTATTTTAATTGGCGTAAACTACTAAAGCTTCAGCACGATGCAAATCAACCTCAATAGTCCATACACACCCGAAGTCGTCGTGGTGGCAAATGGCGACCTTCACCATGATGAGGAGACGCTTAGACTACTGCAAGAGGCTCCTCACGTAGTGGTCTGCGACGGTGCTCTCCGACGTTATTTAGAACTCACTACTCGCAAGCCCGATGCCGTGGTAGGTGATGGAGACTCTGTGAATGAGGAGGAGCTAAAGCGGGCGGGCGTTCCCTTTACCAAGATCGCAGATCAAGAGACCAACGACCTCACCAAAGGCGTCACTTTTGCCATAGATAAGGGGTGGAAAAAGATCGCCATTATCGGAGCTACAGGTCGGCGAGAGGATCACTCGGTGGGCAATATTTTTCTACTCCCCGAGTATTACAAGATGGGAGCCGAAGTACTTGCTATTACGCCTCACGGCTGGCTCATCCCTTTTCAAGGCGATTGCCTATTAGAGACAGAAGTGGGGCGGGAGCTTTCCCTCTTCGCCACAAAGGAGCTACCGATGAGTGCCAGTGGCGTTGCCTATCCTTTCGAGCAAAGGGTCTTCACAGCCCTTTGGCAAGCGACCCTCAATCAGGTCACTAGTCCTATAGTAAAGCTCTACTCTGAGGGTATCGCCATCGTATTCATTTCACAAGAGAAGCGGTAATTTATGGGCAATAAGTACTACATAGTTTGGGAAGGGCACCAACCTGGCGTCTACGAGTCGTGGGAGGAGTGCCAAGCACAAGTGCGTCACTTTTCTCGACCAAAGTTCAAGAGCTTCAAAGAGATCACTCGTGAGCAGGCGGAAGCTCTTTTCCAAAACCCCTATGCCCTCCAAGGCGAAGGGGAGCCAAGGATATTGGACCGTAGCCACGAGATCGACCTCACTGCACTATCGGTAGATGCTGCCACCAGTGGCAATCCCGGACCGATGGAGTACCGAGGTGTCTGGGTTGAGACCAAGGATCCACTCTTCAGTAGCAAGGTCTACCCTGTTGGCACCAATAATATAGGCGAGTTCCTAGCCATCGTACACGCTATGGCGTGGATGAAGCAAAATAATTACTTCGTGCCGATCTACACCGACAGCCTCACCGCACAAGCGTGGATACGTAAGAAGCAACCCAATTCAAAGCTTCCGCTTACTCCCGAGACACAAGAGCTCTACCATGTACTACAGCGGGCAGTTAATTGGCTCCATAATAATGACCTCTCTATGTTTACCCTCCTCAAGTGGGAGACCGAGCTATGGGGAGAGATACCTGCCGACTATGGGCGTAAAAAGTAAATCTGCCAATATGCGTGCCATCCTACTCATCAATACTGGTTCACCAAAGAGCTTAGAGACCAAAGAGGTACGCAACTACCTCACCGACTTTCTCACCGATCCACGGATTATTGGGCTGCCTCAGCCTCTTAGAAGCCTATTGGTGCATGGCATTATTGCCCCGACAAGATCCATGACCTCTAAAAGCAGGTACGCCAAAGTATGGCGGCCAGAGGGATCGCCTCTCCAGATACTCACCGAGGCATTGGCCACTCGCATAGAGAGTGAAAGTGGCATCGCCACTTTTGTAGCGATGCGGTACAACCGTGGCTCCCTTGAAGAGGCATACCAGCGAATCACCACTCAGGGCTTTACCGAAGTGGTGCTCGTTCCCCTTTTCCCTCACTACGCTATGAGTAGCTACGAGAGTGCCGTAGCACATGCCGTGGAAGTTCATCAGCAGGGAAGCTACCCCTTTGCCCTCCACTGCGTTGCACCTTACTTCAACCATTCACTCTATATTGAAGCACTGCTGGAGCAGGTTGAGCGGTTAGCTACCCCCAACGGTCACCTCCTCTTCTCCTATCACGGCATACCGCTTTATCAAAATAAAGCGTATGCCGGTATTCCACAGAAAGACTATCCCTACCAGTGCGGCGAGACTACACGACTGGTCACCACTCACCCACGATTCAAGGCGATGAACCTCTCCTATGAGATCTGCTACCAGTCACGATTTGGGCACAATAGATGGCTAACCCCTACCCTAGAGAGCCGACTTGAGGCGTTGGCAAAGGAAGGGCAAAAGAAGGTCTCCGTCATCTGCCCCTCCTTTGTCTGCGACTGCCTAGAGACCTCTTGGGAAGTAGGCATCTATATGAAAGAACGTTTCTCAATCCTTCAGCCCACCTTGATCGGGTGTCCCAACGACTCCCTGACGATGGCGAACTGTATCATTGACCAAGTCAATCACCATACCACAGAGGCAATAGAATGGACGAAACCATGACACTTTACTTTATACAGCATAGTTGCTACCTCGTGGAGAGTAGCAATGCTTTTTACCTCTTCGACTACTTCGGCGAGGGCGATCCTCATACGATTCTCTCAAAAGCACCGGAGAAGCCTCTCTATATCCTCACTACACACTCTCACCACGACCACTATTCGTCTGCGGTTTTCAAGGAGTTTGACGGGCGAGAACTGCACTATATCTTTCACAGCGAACTAAGGGACAAGGTACCCTCTAATCAACTCTGCAAGGTGCATTTCCTAGAGACTGGCGAGAGCTACAAGGATAACCACCTTTGGGTGAAAGCCTTTGGCAGTACCGATGTGGGTGGTAGTTTCTACTGCAAAGTGGAGGGGCTGTTCCTCTTCCACGCTGGCGACCTGAATAACTGGCACTGGAACGAAGAGGCCGATGACCGCTATATCCGCCAGTACGAAGCTGCATGGCAGGCGGAGCTCACAAGGGTAACGGCAGAGGTAATCCAGTTAGAACTCTTGATGTTCCCTACCGACCTGAGGCTGGGCAAAGATTATCTAAAGGGACTTCGAGAGCTACTTGACCTTATCTCGATTCGCCACCTTGCCCCAATGCATCTCAATGGTCAACTCAATCCTAACGAATTGGAAGCTCTGGCAAGGCAGCACCATTTCAACCTATTACTTCCTCAACCACTCACCGCAAGGCAACTATTATGAACGCCCTTCGCATTATCAAAGACTACGCCCTCCTTTGGGCCATGTTGCTGGGAGCTTTATTCTACCCCTGGCTACACCACCTCGCCCCACTGACTACCTATACCCTATTTTTGATGCTACTTCTCTCCTACACTAAGGTGAGTCCGAAGGAGATGAAGCTCAATCGCACCCACGCCTTGCTCTTCGCCCTCCAGTGGTTTTTAGGCATCATCGCCTTCCTAGTGATCGAGCCTTTTGATGTAACCATAGCCACGGGGGTGGCGCTCATTATCCTCACCCCTACCGCCACGGCTGCCTCGGTGATTACAGGAATGCTGGGCGGAAGCATCGCCTTTGTCACCAGTTATATGATCCTTAGCAATGTCGCGATTGCCTTGATAGGTCCAGTGCTGATCGGTCTTCTTCACCCCGAGATGGCAGCCAATTATTGGAGCACCGTGCTCACCATACTCGGACAGGTTTCGGCTTTGCTCGTATTGCCACTGATTGTTGCATGGGCACTACGTTACTTTGCCCCCAAATGGCACGACCGCTTGGCGCACTTCAGCTTTCTCACCTTCTGGATATGGGCTGTGAATATCATGATACTGATTGCCACCGCCATACACACCTACCTCACCAATGACCACCTCACCCCGAGGTACACCCTACTCCTTTCGCTCATCACTCTCGTCACCACCTTGGCACTCTACTACGTTGGAGGTCAGGCCTCACGACTGACTGGCGAGCGACGAGTCAATGGTCGGCAAACCCTCGGGCAGAAGAATACCGTCTTCGCTATCTGGCTCGCGATCCTTTTCCTTGATGCCAAGGTAGCCTTTGTCCCCACCCTATATATAGTGGTGCAGAATGTGATCAATTCGCTCGAATTGGCCGCCTATCAAAAATCATTACGCAAAAAGAATGGCACGAATTAGTAAAGAGATGATCTCCATCATCATTAATGGAGAGAGGGACCAAGAGAAGGCTCAGTTCCTACAGATCCGACGTGAGATGCCTACGGCTCTCGAGTCGGGCAAATACCCCATCCGAGTAGATATCACGTGGGAGTACAATGGCGACCACTCGGATATGCCTACAGAGGAGGTGGCGGAGCAGATGAATAGCCTAGAGGAGGCCCTTATCCCTGCACTAGAGAAGAATAACCTCGCGCTACTCGCCTACCAAGTGACGGGCGAGGGGCGCCGACTATGGTGCTTCTACACCCGCAACATTGGGGCGTTTCAAGAGACGCTCAATGACTCACTGGAGGAGCTACCCCTCTTTCCGATTACCTTTTATGCCGAAGAGGATCGGGAGGCTGACGCTTTTAGAGAAGTTGAAACATTATTATAAATGAAGACCATTATGAAAAGAGTATTATTGGTACTGGCAGCTATAGCACTGCTACTCCCCAGTTGTAAAAAGGAGAATAAGGAGGAGCAGACCGCACTCGCTCCGCTTAAGGTGGGAGCGATGTCGTCGCTCGACTACCTTCCCTACGTGATTGCCGAGAAGATGGGCTATACCGATAGCCTAGGCTTGGACCTAGAGATCGTGAAGTTTTTCTCTGCCAACGACCGCGATGCCGCCTTTAGGAGTGGTCAGCTCGATGGCACCGTTATTGACTATACTGGCGCAGCAATACAGCAGGCAGCAGGACTTCCCTTGGCGATTGTGGTAAAGCACGATGGTTATTTTGAGTTGATGGCTCAGCCCACAATGGAGAGCGTTGCCGACCTCAAAGGGAAACAAGTTTCTGTCTCTCGCAATACCGTGATAGAGTATGCCACCGATAAGATGCTAGAGGCTGGTGGACTTGCCGAAGCTGATGTAGAGAAGCCTGAGATTAATAAGATTCCTCTCCGTATGGAGATGATGGTCTCCAAGCAGATAGATGCCTCAGTCTTTCCTGACCCTTTTATCACCATCTCTAAGGCACAGGGTTTCGTAGCCCTCTCCTCTACCCGTGACCTCGGCATCTCGGTTACTGGCACCATGTTTACAGAGAAGGCATTGACCGAAAAGGGGGAGTCAATCCGTGCCCTTCTCAAAGCCTACAACCTCGGCGTGGATTACCTCAATAGCCACGACCGCCAAGAGTGGGTAGAGGTACTGATCAATGATGCTGGAGTACCAGCAGAACTAGCGAATAAGGTGGTACTTCCTACCTATACTCACGCCACGCTCCCTTCGGAGAAGGACCTCAGCGAGACCCTACAGTGGCTACAAGCGAAGCAACTGGTTCCCGCAGAGTACGATATCAAGGGACTCGTTTCGAGCGAATACCTACCTGAGTAAGCAGGCACCGTGAGTAGGATCACCATCAAAGAACTCTCCTATAGCTATCACGGCCGAGGAGGGGTGACCCAAGCCCTTAACCGCGTGAGCCTATCCCTTGCCGAGGGCGAGGTGATAGGGCTCACGGGGGTCTCGGGCAGTGGTAAGTCGACCCTACTCAACATCCTCTCCGGCATCCTCAAAGGCTACAGTGGCGAGGTACTGATCAATGGAGAGCCCCCCAATCCCAAGAAGCACTCCATTGCACTAGTGCCTCAGAGCTATGGGCTACTGCCGTGGAAGCAGGTACGAGAGAATATTCTACTCCCTCACACCTTAGGGAAAAAATGCCAAAGGATCGGTGAGCTACAGAGTATCGTGGATCGGCTAGAGATTAGAGCATTCCTTGATCGCTACCCTTCCGAGCTATCGGGCGGACAGAAGCAGAGGGTAGCTCTTGCCCGTGCCTTTGTCCAATCACCCGACCTCCTTCTGATGGACGAACCTTTCTCAGCACTTGACATCTCCACTGCCACTCGCAGTAAGGAGCTATTCAAAGCTTTCCAAAAGGAGCTGGGGGTGACCACAGTGATGGTGAGCCACAATCCGCAAGAGATAGAGGGACTCACGGATCGGGTGATTATCCTAGGGGGCTCCCCAGGCGAGGTGATAGCCGATACCCATCTGCCCAATGCGGAACAAATCTTACAAGAGATCTTGAGGAATGAAAAGTAGTCAACGACTGAAGGCCCTACTCTACCGTACAGTGGTAGGACTGTTGCTCATCAATCTACTTTGGTGGGTAGCATCAATCACCCTCAGCAGTACCGCTATCATTTCTCCTCTGAAGGTCTATCAAGCCCTTCCCTCCCTCCTTTCGCAAGAGATGGGGCGACACCTGTGGGCAAGTCTTTATAGAGTACTTCTGGGGCTACCGATCGCCTTTGTACTAGGGATGAGTATGGCCTACGCCATGTACCGCTGGCACCGATTTGGGAGGGTGATGAGTGCCTTCACCTATCTCGCCTATCCTATTCCCAAGCTGGCACTACTCCCCATCGTGATGCTGATTGCGGGATTGGGCGACGGGGGTAAGATCACTATGATTGTGCTGATCATCCTCTTTCAGATCATCGTCAATATCCGAGACAGTCTCTACAATATTCCTCGTGAGAGTTTTCTTATCACCACCTCCTTAGGGGCTACAAGTTGGCAAGTCTACTGGCACGTACTACTACCGGCAACGCTTCCCGATACCCTTTCTACCCTAAGAGTGGCGATCGGGACAGCTATTTCGGTGCTTTTCGTCACCGAGACCTACGGTACGGACAAAGGGATGGGCTACTTTATCATCGACTCCTGGATGCGCTTTGACTACATCTCTATGTATGGAGGGATAGCGATACTGAGTATTGCGGGATTTCTGCTCTTCCTCCTTACCGACCTACTAGAGCTCCTTCTTTGCCCTTGGCAAGAGCTCTCGCCTAGTGACAAGTAACATCATTATTATATCACAAGAAACATGAAAAGAATTACATTACTTATTACCACACTACTCCTTGTAGCAGGTACCGCATCGGCTCAGAAAGAGAGCTTTGCTAATCGTATTACAATCAAAGGATACGGTCAAGTCTATGCCGAAGGAGGCTATTACGACAACGACCAGAAGCTCGGCACCGTTGGCATCAATAAGATAGAGGTCCTAGGACTTGGCCGGATTACCGACCAATGGAGCATGGGTATCACAGTGCAATTTAATAAACCAGTGATGCTCAAGGACCTCTACATGCAGTACGCTTTTATGCCAGAGCTAAAGGTGAAGATTGGGCAGTTTAAGACCCCTTTTGGACATGAAAACCAAATCGCTCCTTTCCTTAATTCGCTCGCCATCGGTGGGAGTATGCCTACCGTTTACTTTGCTGGTGTAGGCATGGACCCGCTCTACTACGGTACTGCAGGCCGTGATATGGGTATTGAGCTATCGGGCGATCTATTCAAAAACATCGTTTCTTACAAGGTGGTAGCGATGAATGGTCAAGGAATGAATGCCACAGACCTCAACCTCGGGAAGCTACTCGGTGGCTCTCTCTACATTCGTCCAATAGAGGGGCTTAGCCTACATACCTCCTACCTTGGTGGAAAACAGGTAGCTATGGGTGCTGCCAAAGGAATCCAAGCGGGCGAAAGCTATATGCGACACCGTGTCAGCGCAGGCGTTATTGCCAATTACCAACCGATTAGCCTCTCTACAGAGTATATGTATGGCCGCGATAAAGATGTTAAGAGCATGGGTGCCTACCTCACAGCCGCCGTTCATCTACCCAAGCGTTATGATCTAGTAGTCAGCGGTGACTATCTACAGCCTGATATGGACCAGTCGGGCAAACTATTTACCGCCACACTAGGGGTAGACAAGTGGTTCTACGGCAATTGCAGGGTACAGCTACAGTACCGCTACACCCACCCTACCGATCAGGTGATGCTCCCAGTAGCTAAAGGCCACACCCTCCGGACTCAATTCCAATTCGCCTTCTAATTAAAGGCCCCTATAAATCAATATAGTCTAACCCAGGGGTTACGCATTAGAAAGCTATATCTATTCCCCCGGTCGTTCGGGCTTTGCCCTCCGACGCGGGGGCTACAACAAATCGGACCTCTCCGAGGTCCTTTCTCGCTTGTCTAGTACAAGTTATCCATATTAGGGCTGTAACTTAAGTTTATATCTCTAATGCGTAACCCCTGATTATGCATATGAGTTAATAATAAAAGAACTATCTTTGTGGGAGGTAGTAATTATTTAAGCTGAATCTATGAAACGATTAGGAATCCTTCTGCTGGTCATTGTGAGCGTGGTAGGCATCGTATTGATTATTAGGGGTCAGGGCAAAAAAGCTGACACGCCTCAAGAGAGCCCACAAGCAGTGGCTGAGGTGGTAAATACGAACCACATCAAAGATTCTATCGCGGCTCAAGAGCGGGCTCAAGCGAAGCTAGACTCATTGGTTATGAGTCAGCTAAACGACTCTCTTGCCTATATCAATAAGGAGATTAAGGCCAATCCCGAGGACCCTAGAGCTTGGGTTAAGCTCAACCTTCTCTATAATAACCCACAGTTTAAGCTGGACGACACCAGCAAACGCTATGAAGCCCTTATGAAGAGCATCATATTTATGCACCAGCAGCCCAAGCGTGGTACCGAGGCTTATTCTATGTGGACAGATGCCTATCTCCCAGAGGAGAAAAAGTCGAAAGAGTTGACCGCACTAAACGAAGCGATCCGAAAGAGTCCCAAGAAGTTGGATCTATATGAGCAGCGTGCTGATCTCTACCTTTCAATGAATCAATCAGAGCTCGCTGAAGTTGACCTCCTACAGATGGTCTACATAGCACCTAAAAACGAGAGAGGCTACCAATTGTTGCAGGAAAAGATGGGGCACGACCAGGCATCATCCCTCTGGAATAGCATCCTAACCTTAGCCCCCAAGTCGCCTAATGCTTATTACCGCGCCTCTGAATATCTCCGTATGAGCGGTTCGCAAGATGAAGCCCTCCAACTAGCTATGAAGGGGATGACCCTCTATGGCGATGATGATGAACATAACCTCTTTAACCAACTGAAGTATTTGATTGATCGGAACGCTGATGGTGAAGAAGGCTCTTTGATATCCCAGCTCAAAAGGCAGATTAATAAGCACCCGAATCGCCCCGAGTGGGCACTTCTCCTCGCCTCTCAATACGATGGCGAGTGCCACTCCAATTGCCAACAAGCGATCCACTACTATCAGGCAGCTCTAAAAGGGATCAATCGAAGCAGTTCATTGTACCTATCCACTATTGAGCAGTTGGCAAGGTGCTATGTAGAGGTGGGAAGCTTTTCCTTTGCTCTGAAGTACCAAGATATTGCTATCAAGCAAGACCCCACCTTTGCAGGTTATCACTACAATAAGGCGATGATGCACCATGCCTCTGGAGATACCAAAGCTGCGATTAAGGAGCTCAATAAGTACCTCTCTCATAGCAATAGCGACAAGAATGACGCTCGAGCATACTACAAACGAGCTTCCTACAAGTATGAAGTCAAAGATTTCTTTGGAGCACTCATTGATGTAGGGCAAGGAATGGAGATGGAGACCCAACCCACCCCTTTTGCATACCTAATTCGTGGCAATATCTATGCTGCTCAAGGAAAGAAGGAAGAAGCCAATGCCGATTTCAAGGCGGTATTGGCCAATACCAGTAGCGACGACTGTAGCACCCGCCCCTTTGCCTACATCGGCTTGGGGCAAAAGGAGGAGGCGATGAAAATCTTAGCTGATAAAGTCAGCGAATATCAAAAGGAGCAAAGGACCGACGAAAGCAAGTTCTACAGCCTTCTTCGCACCCTCGTGGAGCAAGGCAATGGAGACCTGGCACTCTACTTCAAGCAACTCTCAGAGGAGTGGGCCAATCCCTACCCTTGCCTTGATGAAAATATTAGAGTGGTACAAAACAATCCAAAATACAAAGAGCTACAAATAAGAGGAATAAAGACCAAGTAACCCTCAGCCACTTCCACTTTCTCCTCAACTATAATGGGATCGGGAAGGAAGAGATAATCACCATTTTTCCCGCTACCGTGCGGAACCTATTCCGTATGCGTGCGGAATAGATTCCGTAGCCATGCGGAATGCATTCCGCACGCATACGGAACGGGTCGTTGATACGGTCACCTGAAAAAGCCCTCACTGGGTTAAGCATTCCGGATATTGTACACACCAATTATTCGTCATTCCTAAAAAATATAGACACTAGTCATCAGTTATTCCTGAAAAAGTAGACACTTCACTGTAGCACACTCCTATTCATCAAAACTAATGATAGATTGTAAGGAGCTCCGTGAGGAGGTCCGTGAGGAGGTCCGTAAAAAAGCACCCGCAAGGGTGCCACTCAGATAGCCCCCGCGTCGGAGGGGCGAAAGCCCCGAACGACCGGCGGGTAAAAGGATGCGGTATACGTAATCGACCCTTGTGGTCGCACTTGGATGGGTAGGTGCGACCACAAGGGTCGAGGAATTTGGGACAATTCGCAACCCCCAGTCTTCGGCTCTACGAGCCTCGACTGGGGGCTAGCTGAATGGCACCCTGTCGGGTGCTATCATACCCTTATAGATGGTATATTCAATCAAATACCTGTTGACGATTCTTTCTAATGGCAACCGCTGAAACATTTAACGACTTATCATATTATTGCTATCTTTGCTGAGAGAACTAGGCAGATGATCGCAGTTGGTAGCGATAGACGCGAGGTTATTACCTCGCCTCTATATCGTGGGTTCGAGCCCCACCTGCCTAGGTCTCTTTTTGTTAAAAATTCACTCAATTATTGCTATCTTTGCAAAGAGACCTAGGCAGATGATCGCAGTTGGTAGCGATAGGTATGGGGACTTAGTCCCCCCCTATATCGACGGGTTCGAGTCCCTCCTGCCTAGGTCTCTTTTTTGTTAAGAAGCATGCACACTTGCTTATACAATTGCAAGCTATCTTTGCCAAACAAAAAAGGAAGGGCCTCTAGGCATACTCACCGACAAAAGGTGCGTTAATGCTTGGAGATTTTTCTTTTATTATATAATCCACTCAATTATTGCTATCTTTGCTGAGAGACCTAGGCAGATGATCGCAGTTGGTAGCGATAGAGGGTGCCCTAGTGGCACCACCTATATCGTGGGTTCGAGCCCCACCTGCCTAGGTCTCTTTTTAAAAAAATGTGCTCAATTATTGCTCTCTTTGCGGAGAGGCCTAGGCAGATGATCGCATAGGTAGCTTTGGTATCCTTAACAGGACGCAATATTGTGGGTTCAAATCCCTCCTTCCTAGGTCTCTTTTTTATTAAGAAGAAAGTTGAGACGGTGATATAAAAAGAGTGGGTAGGCCAAAGATTGACCTACCCACTCTTTTAGTATGTAATGTATTTAGCTATTAAAGCTTTGGACCGGCAGCTACGAGTGCCTTACCCTCGGCCTTACCAGTGAACTTCTCAAAGTTCTTGATGAAGCGCTTAGATAGATCCTGAGCCTTCTCATCCCACTCAGCAGGATTAGCATAGGTGTCGCGAGGGTCGAGGATCGCTGGGTCTACGCCAGGAAGTGCTAGAGGTACACGGAACCCGAAGTATGGGATCTCCTTAGTCTCTGCCTTGTCGATAGAACCATCGAGGATTGCATCAATGATACCACGAGTATCTTTGATAGAGATACGCTTGCCGGTACCATTCCATCCAGTATTCACTAGATAAGCCTTAGCACCGTGTGCCTCCATCTTCTTCACTAGCTCCTCGGCATACTTAGTAGGATGCAGTGACAAGAAAGCAGCACCGAAGCAAGCTGAGAAGGTAGGTGTTGGCTCGGTAATACCACGCTCTGTACCAGCTAGCTTAGCGGTAAATCCACTGAGGAAGTAGTACTTAGTCTGCTCTGGAGTTAGGATAGATACTGGAGGCAGTACTCCGAAGGCATCGGCCGATAGGAAGATCACCTTATTGGCGTGACCTGCCTTAGAGACAGGCTTCACGATATTCTCGATGTGATAGATAGGATAAGAGACACGAGTATTCTCGGTTACCGATTTATCAGCGAAGTCAATCTTACCATTCTTATCGAGCGTTACATTCTCCAAAAGAGCATCTCTACGGATAGCATTGTAGATATCTGGCTCGCTCTCCTTGCTTAGGTTGATCACCTTAGCATAGCAACCGCCCTCAAAGTTGAAGATACCATCATCGTCCCATCCGTGCTCATCATCACCGATTAGCTTACGCTTAGGATCGGTAGAGAGAGTGGTCTTACCCGTTCCAGAAAGTCCGAAGAAGATAGCAGTCTCCTTACCATCCATACTGGTATTAGCAGAGCAGTGCATAGAGGCCATGCCCTTGAGAGGAAGTCGGTAGTTCATGTAAGAGAACATACCCTTCTTCATCTCACCACCGTACCAGGTATTAATGATCACCTGTACCTTTTCGGTAAGGTTGAATACCACAGCGGTCTCGCTATTCAGTCCCAGCTCCTTATAGTTCTCCACCTTCGCCTTAGAAGCGTTGAGGATAAGGAAATCTGGCTCACCAAAGTTCTCCAGCTCCTCCTTAGTAGGACGGATAAACATATTGGTCACGAAGTGAGCTTGCCAAGCCACCTCCATTACAAAGCGTAGCTTGAGGCGCGTATTCTCATTGGCACCCACAAAAGCATCCACTACAAAAAGGCGCTTATTAGAGAGCTGATCGGTAGCAATCTTCTTGATGATTGGCCAGTGTTCCTCCTTAACTGGCTTATTATCGTTTTTGTACTCCTCGGAAGTCCACCAAACGGTATCACGAGAGGTGTCATCGAGAACGAAAAACTTATCCTTAGGGCTACGACCAGTGTAGACACCAGTCATCACATTCACAGCACCCAGCTCGGATACTTGTCCTTTTTCATAACCTTCTAGGTCAGGGCGCGTCTCTTCTTCAAACAGTTGATCATACGTGGGATTATAAATAATCTCAGTAGCTCCGGCGATACCATACTTGGTTAAGTCAATCTTTTTTGCCATGCTTCTAAATCTTTAATATATTGGTTAATTGGAAATAACGTTCTACGTCTCACTCACACAGCAAAGGTAATAAATAAAGTGACTATCCGCAAAGAATTAGGAATTATTTCTTTATTATTTCCGATTGCTTGAGAAAAGGTGTACCGTCACCCCGTATGCCGGCACCTCTATTTGGTAAGGCTGATCGGGCAAAAGACGCACAAAGGTCTCGCCATCAACGGGCCACTGAGTTACGCGAGCAACCTCCGAAGATAGGCTAAGTACCTCAAAGGCATGCGGCGGGATAGCCACTTCTACCATCTGTGGTTCGCCGTGAAAGTTGACCACCACCAATGCAGACTCCTCTCCGTAGGCACGCATAAAGGCATGAAGCCCACGATTGGCAAAATGGGGTTGGTAGTAATTGAGGTCATAAAAGGTGCCCTTGGCAAAGAGTGGTCTTTGAGCCAGCTCTAGAAGCGATTGGTAGCGTGCTCTCAATGGAGATTTTATCTTGCCCTCGCTGAGTAGCCACTCACGGATAGTGGAGAGGCTCCAGTAATCAAAGATAGTTGTACGACCATCTCTGCCCGAGAAGCCCTCCTCATCCATTCCCCGCTCCCCTAGCTCCTGACCGAAATAGGTCATCAAAGGATTGCCATCCACTAGAGCGGTCACCGCCATAGCTGGGAAAGCTTTCTCGCCGTCACCCACCACAAAGTCCGAAGCAAGTCGCACTTCGTCGTGATTTTCCATAAACCTTAGAAGTCGATGCTTCACACGCTCCTGAGACTGCAATAGCCCTCCGATATCATTTGTTGATGCCTGTCCCTTGAGAAGTGCTATCAAGAGATCATACAGCCCCACCTTATCATAGAGGTAATCAAAGCCCGCCAGTACAAACTCCTCATACCGCTCTGGCTGATATACCTCGGCAATCATCAGTAGCTCGGGATAGGCTGTTTTGAGCTTTTGAATACACCATTGCCAAAAGGGCACCGCCACTAGCTCCGCCATATCGCACCTAAAGCCATCCACCCCTTTCGTTGCCCAATAATTAAGGATATCAAGCATCTTATTCCAGGTATCGGGCACAGGATCATAATGGGTATTCCAATCTCCTGCCAGGTCAATACCATAATTGAGTTTGATCGTCTCGTACCAATCATTGGGCGTAGGGTGGCTGGTAAACTGGTCATTACCTGTCGCCTTGGCTGGTATTTCGGTATAAACCTCATCCCCACTTATTAGGGTCAGCGTCTCCTGAGGCAGATAGTAGAAATTATTATTTGGGGCAAAGGGCACCGAGGTATCATCCTCCTCGCCAAAATCCTTTACGTAACTAGGCTTGGCATCGGAGGCATATTCCCGAGATAGATGGTTGGGGACAAAGTCAATGATCACCTTTAGCCCCGCAGCGTGAGTTCGCTCAATCAGAGCTTCAAACTCCTCCATACGATGCTCCACATCTACTGCTAGAGCTGGTGCCACATCGTAGTAGTCGCAGATAGCATAGGGTGAGCCTGCCTCCCCCTTCACAATCGCTGGGTGGTTGGCTGGTATCTTGGCACCGAAAGCACTCTTGGTAGCGTGCTCTAGCACACCGGTGTACCATATATGTGTACAACCGAGCTCTTTTATCTCTTGAAGACGCTCAGGGGTAAAGTCCTCAAACTTTCCCGAACCATTGGTCTCAAGGGTACCCGCTTTTTGATTCGTAGCATTGAGATTGCCATAAAGTCGTGGCAATACTTGGTAGATAGATATTCTCATCTCCTATTGTGCGTTGTGGTCGTAATCTATTAATACCTGCCAAACAGTCTCGCCAACCGCTTGCAGCGTCTCCTTACTGATGATATCCAGATTGTCGTTGTGAGTATGCCAATAATCGCCAAACTCCTCATCGTAATTGATGATATCAACACAAGGAATGCGGAGGTTGCGAATCACAAAGTAGTGGTCATCGGTAATGGCACCGCCCATCTTATTCTGAAAATAGGCGCCGTGACCGAGCTCCTCGGCCACCTCCCATATCTTAGTAACGAATTGACCGGCCGACTCTTGTGAGAAGTACTCCCGCTTGAAGATCGCATTCTTAGCACCAACCATATCGAGGAGGATTCCGAACTCCGCTTTATACCCCTCGTTATGTAGGTTTTTGGTCCAATACTGAGTGCCTAGAGCCCACGTATCTTCCGAATTGACCTGATACTGCGTTTCCCACGCAGGCAAACCGTAGTCCTCAGCATCGAAAAACATCAAATCCACCCCGTAATTCTCCAGACCCTCAGTGACAAGCAGACGTGCCAACTCCAGCATCACGCCAGGACCACTGGCTCCATCATCAGCACCCAAGATGGGCACCTCACGCATCATAGGATTGGGGTCGTTATCGGCAAAAGGACGGGTATCCCAGTGGGCAAAAAGCATAATTCTCCGCTCCCGCTCGGAGTGGTACGACCCGATGAAATTGACGCACTCCAACTTGGTGCCATCGTAGGCAGTAAGCGACATCTCCTGTCGCGTCACCTCCAGCCCCAGTTGCTCAAGTTCTCCGACAATGTAATTGGCGGTAGCCCTATGGGCTTCGGTGTTCGGCACACGAGGGCCAAAAGCCAGCTGCTGCGCAATATGAGCGTACGCCTTTTCAGCAACAAAAGGAGAAGGGGGCAACTCTCTCGCCACCTTAGTCTGCTCAGATTGCCCACTTTTTTTACCACTTTTATCACAAGAGGAAGCGGAGAGTACCAGCCCTACCACTGCCATCGTAAGTATCAAGAATCTATTCATCATCATTCAATTTATTGGAGGTTGCCCACCTACTTACCTTGGTAGATGAGACGTGAAATATTATCTTTTGCAAATAAGGATTGTGCCACACGCATCAGCGACTCAGTCGTCACCCCATCTAAGCGATGGAAGAACTCCTCGAGGGGGTGGTAGCACCCTTTCAGCAAGAGCTGACGACCAAAGGCTAGGAACTGCGACTCACTCTGCTCCGTGGACATCGTTGCCTGCCCTTTGATCTGCTTCACCCAGGCACGTAGAGCGGTGGGGGTTAGAGGGTCTTCCTGAAGCTTTTTCAACTCCTTAAGCACCTGCTCAAGGGCTCTCTCGGCATTCAGAGGGTCGCAACCGAAGTAAATCTGCCACCAGCCGATATCAGGGATGGTGGTCAACGACGACTCCACGCTATAGACCCAGCCACGGTGCTCCCGCAGCTGTACCACTAGCCGACTATTCATTCCCGGCCCCGCCAATAGGTTGAGAAGTAGTGTCGCTTCGGTCCGATCCAAATCGGCTAAAGTGGGTGCCACACCCCCTATCAGCACGTGGGCTTGGTGGGTATCGCTTTCTTGCAGGAGATCGAATTGGGTAGCTCGAGGAGACGCCATCGACGATGCCGTGGGAGCTACCTCAAAAGGCTCTCCAAGCAATTGAGTGGTTAGCTCCATAAACCGCTGCTCCGTCACCTGCCCCATACAGAAAAAGAGCATCCGACTAGGGGTAAACGCCTTGCGCACATACTCCAAGCAGTCTTCACGGCTCATCCTATCTAGGCTCTCTTCATTACCAAGAATGGGATGCGATAGCTCGTAATCCTCAAAGAACTTCTCCTCAAAATGATCAAAAATAAGATCCGAAGGGGTGTCTCGGTAGAGGCTGATCTCCTCCTTCACCACTTCCCGCTCCTTCTCTAGCTCCACCTCGGGGAAAGAGGCGTGGCGAATCAAGTCATTCAGAAGCTCCATACTCCGGCGAAGCTCCTTTTTAGGTGCCGCCGTATAGACAAAGGTGGTCTCCTTAGTGGTATAGGCATTGAGCTCACCGCCCACCAACTCCATACGATTGATGATGTGCCACGCATGCCGACGCTCAGTACCCTTAAAGATCGTATGCTCCACAAAGTGAGCCAACCCCGGGAGATCCTCAGGATCGTGCCGACTACCCGAGTGGATCGCAAAACCACAGTAGACCACGTTGCTTCGAGTCGGTAGCAAGGCGACCCTCAAGCCATTCTCTAGTTGATTCTCTATATATCCTTTCAAAATATCACTCCAACTACTCCTCCCCTATAATCTATCGCAAACTTACCCATTTTTCAAGACTGTTGCACTACGATGATTAGTGCCCGACCCACTAGCGAACGTATGGAGGGTGCATTTCATAAAGAGGTTTCAGGAAGCATTTTGCACATTAAATTTGGGTGAAATGTAGGCTGTTGAAAGTGCCCTTGTCAACCATTGAAAACCAAGGATATATTTTGGCGTTTTCTGAGTTGCAACTAAGCAATCGGTTAGTTGCAACTAAGCATTTGCTTTGTTGCAACTCGGCAAATGCTTAGTTGCAACTCAGTTTTTGCTCTCCTTATGACTGACCCAACCTTGCAAAATAAAAGAGCATAAAAAAGGACTGCTGCTCGGTGTCAATCTATATCATATGACACTCTTAATAATGTATTTGATTCGCAAAGTCCTAGATCAAGTTGTCCGACCTCCCACGAGGGGAGGTCGTAGGGATTGGGAGGAGATGACCGTATTCCCCTGGTCGTTCGGGCTATGCCCTCCGACCGAGGGGCTAGGATCCGTCCGACCGCAAGCGGTCGTTTTCATCTTCCAAAACTGATGATAATATGTCGTGTAATTACTAAAGACCTCCCCTCGTGGGAGGTCAGACGGATCCTAGCCTCCTGTCGGAGGGGCGAAAGCCCCGAACGACTGGGGGATTATGAAGCCACCTCCACCCTACGACCCCTTGTGGGTCGGACTAATCTTTACCATTGACAAAGTGGACTATCTGCTTTGGTGCAACAGTAGCTTAAAAGGAGATGGGGTGTGTTGAAGCCGAAGCTCCGACACACCCCATCAATTATTATGATGACTTAGAAAAGTCGTTTACCAAACAATCACACGCTCCTCAGGTGCCATCCACATAGCATCACCCTCCTTGATATCAAAGGCCTCGTAGAAAGCAGGGATATTCTTAAGCGTTTGATTAACCCTCAGCATACCCAAGCTATGAACATCTACCTTGGTGAGGCGCACCTCCTCCTCAGGAGTGATATTTTGTCCCCAAAGACGTGCATAACCGATAAAGAATCTCTGAGCCATGGTGAAGTTGTCAATAACAGGATACTCCTTACCCTTTGTTGCCTCTTGTAGAGCATCAAAGGCCACTAGCACACCACCTTGGTCGGCAATATTCTCACCTAGAGTGAGGTGGCCATCGGCCATAAGACCTTCACGGATCTGTACCTTATCAAACTGTGCTGCAAGCTTCTCAGTAGCCTCCTTAAAGGTCTTAGCGTCCTCCTCAGTCCACCAATTGATCATATTACCATTGGCATCGTACTGACTACCTTGGTCGTCGAATCCGTGAGTCATCTCGTGACCAATCACCACACCGATACCACCATAGTTAACCGCGTCATCGGCATTGAGATTGAAGAATGGAGGCTGCAGGATACCTGCTGGGAAGCAGATCTCATTAGTGGTAGGATTGTAGTAGGCATTCACCTCGTGAGCATTCATCAACCAGCGATTCACATCTACCGGCTTCCCAAGGTCCTCAAGGTTACGATTCACTTGGAAGAGAGAGACAGCACGCATATAATCGTAAAGCGAGTTCTCCACTAGCTCAAGGTTTTCATAAGTCCACCACTTATCAGGATAGCCCACCTTTACGATGAAGGTATTGAGCTTCTCATGTGCCTTCGCCTTAGTATCCTCGCTCATCCAAGCAAGGTTATCGATACGCTTACCTAGCGCCAAGATAAGGTTGTCCACCAATTGAGTCATCCGCTCCTTTGCCTCAGCTGGGAAGTGCTTAGCCACATATTTCTGACCAATCACATCGCCCATGCAGCTATTGACACGTGCCACAGCGGTCTGCCAAAGAGGCTTTTGCTCGGTGACACCAGTCATAGAAGTGCTATGGAAAGCAAATGAAGCATCGCGGAAGTCCTTGCTTAGGTAATTGGCAGCATCATCTAGGATACGAGCCTTAATGAGGTGCTTCATTGCGTCGAGCGAAGTGGTCTCAAACCACTTATCAAAGCGGTGGAAGTAATCCTTCTGGGCCACATTGAGCTCCTTGGCCTCTGCCAAACCTGTACGACCCTCGAAATAACGTTGGTATGGGAATTTGAAGCTCTTGTAGAACTCCTCCATACTCATCTTATTGTAATTTCTCTGCGAATCTCTCCTCTCCAGCATGGTGTAGACAATCTTAGAGAGGCTCTTCTCAGTATTATAAACCTCCTCAGCCAAAGCAGTCGCCTCCGCCTCATCGGTACCAGTAAGCGTGAATAGCTTAGCGATATAAGTGCGGTAGTCGGCCTGTTGCTTAGCAAAGTCAGCCTGCTCGCCATAGTAATCAGGCACGCCCATGATTAGGCTAGGCTGGAAGAGCTGAAGCAGGTTGTTCTTGCTATCCTTCTCATCGGCCATTATATAGGTGACAAAGAAGTGAGAGTCGCCATAGTTGCCACTCTTAGAGAGGTAATCAACCAACTCATCCTTAGTCGTTATGGCATCCACCTCACCAAGATATGGGAGCACTGGATTGGCACCATCTTTATCAAGTTTCAGAGTATCTAAGCTCATCTCATAGAGCTTATACGCCTTCTCCTCATCACTTCCTGCGGTAGCCCCCTCATTCATCTCCTCAAGGATCTCCTTGGTATCAGCAAGGGCATTGATACGGAGTTGGTCGAAGCTACCAAAGCGGGCATAACCGGCTGGTAGAGGATGGTTTTTGATCCAATTGCCATTGACATACTTGTAGAAGTCCTCTGAAGGTTTGATCGTAGTGTCTAGGGCAGTGAGATCAATTGCTGGGACGCTCTCGGTGCTCTCTTCCTTGCTCTGCTTATCGCTGCAAGAGCCTAAGCCAAGTACCATGGAGGCGAGTGCAAAAGTCATAATAGTTTCCTTTTTCATTTCTCTATTGTTGTTATTAGAAATATAGTTATTCGGTTCTGCAAATGTACACAATTGCGGTTACTTAAATACAAAATAGACCGCTAGGATTAGGCAAATAAAGGCTGCAAGATGATTCCACTGCAGGCTCTCCCCTCTAAAGAAAAGCACCGAGAAGAGGGTAAAGACGGTAATCGATATCACCTCCTGTATCACCTTCAGCTGCATCAAAGAGAAGGCTCCGCCATTCCCCACATAACCCATACGATTCGCTGGCACCTGAAACACATACTCAAATAGCGCCAAGCCCCAACTGAGGAGTATCACCACATAGAGCGGTGTGGCATCAGTGAATACCTTCATCTGTTGTAGCTTGAGGTGTCCGTACCACGCGAAGGTCATAAAGATATTAGAGACTACAAGGAGTCCGATTGTCAGCCAGCCATTCATAAGTCTGATCTTTTACTATTGGTGATTTCAGCTATAGCACAAGATATTTTCCCCTCCACTAAAGTGTAAGTGACATCGGAATATCCTGAGTCTTTGAATAGCTGCTGATACGCCTTTAAGGTGAAATTATTCATTATCGGTATCCCGAGAAACCTCAATAGCTTTATCCAAAGAGAGGGCTTTTCCCCATCCTTTTGAACATAAGTGGGTACGACAATCCTACCACCATCTCTACAAACCCTAGCCAGTTCATCAAGTGCTTTTTTCGGATTATTAAGCAAATGAATGATATTGCCAGCGACCACTAGGTCAAAAGAGTTGTTAGCATATTGGAGATGGGTAATATTGGCTAGTTCCACGGTGAGATTGGGCGCTTTGCAACACTTCTTGCGTGTCTGAGCAAGCATATTCAGTGAGAGGTCAGTGGCGATTAACTGCCGACAAAGGGGCTGAATTACTTGGGTAATCAGCCCTGTACCACAAGCACACTCCAACACCACATCCTCCGCTTTCACTTTGGAAGCAATAAAGCGTACCATCTTGTCATTGACCTCCCTATTTCGTCTGCCAGAGGTCAAATCGTATATACCTGCAACCCTATCCCAAATCATGACAAGTAACTTAAAAGCGAGATAGTCCCTGATGAGTAGTCGAGGACTACACACTTAGGGCGATCTTTTACTGCATAATAAGTGCTAATTAATTAGAGTTTTACAATAGCAATGGGTCGGTCTTGGAGCAAGAAGCCAAGAACATTATTGGTAAACTCCTCGGCCATTGCCACACGTGCCTCAACGGTCTGGGTACCCACGTGTGGGGTCATCACCACATTCTCCATATCGTATAGCTCATCGAGCGGATTATCGTCGTGCTCAAAGACATCGAGCGCCGCACCTGCGATGGTACCATTCTTGAGTGCCGACACAAGTGCTGCTTCGTCTACCACCTTTCCACGGGCGGTATTGACGAGGATGGCAGAAGGCTTCATTGTCCCAAGGCTCTTCTCATTAATCAGATGGTGCGAATCTTCATTGTAAGGGGTATGCAGAGAGATGATATCGCACTCCCGCAATAGTTGGTCAAGTGGTGCGTAGGTCACGCCTTCCTTTTGAGCCTCTTCATCAGAGAGCTTGTGGCGTTTGTAGTAGAAAATCTCCGCACCCATTGCCTTGAGGATACGTCCAACGGCACGGCCGATATTGCCGTAGCCCACGATGCCCACCTTTTTACGATAGATATCTGTGCCCATACCATCACTAAGCGAGCCCTTAGCACTAGAGCGCTGGCGACGCATGGTGTGGTCCCAAATCGCAATCCTTCGGGTCAAGCCCAAGAGCAAAGCCACCGCCAACTCTGCCGTTGGCTGTATCACTGCCTGAGGCGTATTGCACACAGTGATTCCTTTGCTATTGGCATACGCCACATCGATATTATTAAAGCCCACAGCGTAATTGGCGATCAGCTTCAGGTTGGGGAAGTAATCTATCACCTCCTTAGTCACGGGAATGGTAAATTCACTTCCCAAGATTGTAGCATCTTTAGGTAGCCCCTCCAAGTGCTTTGGGTCAAACTTCTCTCCCTCGGGTAGGGTCACCACCTCCACCTGCTCCTCCAGTGCTTCAAATCCTCTCGCCACGCTAGGGTGAAATAGGAACAATAGTTTTTCTTTGTTTTGTGCCATAATGTATCTTTAATTATATAAGGTTAATACCACTGTGTTGTGGCTCTATAATTGGGTTGGCTACTCTTGCGGTAGCGAAGGTCATGCAGTAACTGGCTATTGACACCTATCGTAAAGTTGTACGACTTAAATGGTCCAATAGGGATGAAGCTTGCCGACATACTCCAGCAGTGTAGGTCTCGAGTGACATTGCAGGTCATATTGGTGATCCGCTTCTCATCGAAGTTGTAGTTAGCGGAGAAGTTGAATCGCCAATTGCGGGTCGGTGAAAACTGACCGCTGAAGCTCAAGTCGTGCCTCCATTGATAACCAAACTCTTTCTTGGCAGGGATAAACTCTCCCGTCCCGAGCGATAGGTTGTAATTGAAGCTCAGGCTCCAATCCATTCGATTCTTGAGGTAGCCATTGTAGTCAAACTCCTCTTGCGAGCCACTTTTGCCGCCCATAAGAGAGCCACCACCCTCCTCACCTCTAGGCTGAGTGGAGGGCTGGTCGGGAGGGTCGTTGGACGAACCATCATCATCATCATTCTCTGTCTTTTTCTTTGAGAAGAGATTGGTAATCTTTTTTATCGTCTCCCGATTAAAGGTGTAGGAGAAAGAGGTACTCGTTCCCTTAAAGTGCCCTATTCCCTTACCATTGAGCACCCTCAGTTTATCCACTCGGTAGGGGATAATTCGACCATCATGCTCGTGATAATCCCACAGATAAAGGTCGAAAGCGCCCCCCAGCCGAAGGGTAAAACTCTGTGATAGCCTCAGAGAGATAGAAGCCGATAGGTCGCTCCATTGAAAGGAGTCGGCCGCTAGATTGTAGCTTGTGGAGAGGTTTAGCGACTCGATCAGACTGATCTTTTTGAACTCCGTAGAGTCCTTCTTAATTTTCGCCTCCAAGTTATTGGCAAGTGACAGCCCTATGCTTCCACTCTTACCTCGCCCCGGCACGCCAAAGAGCTGCTTCTCATAGGGTGATACAAACCGCTCCTCCTTCCGTCCGTCGGGCGTGATGTATCGGAGATGCTCCCAATAGCCCCATCTAGGATCGCCAAAGTCGGGGCGGTAGTTAATAGAAATCGAGGGCTCCATACGGTGTCGAATCATATCCACCTTGTCACCTAGAAATGGCAGTGGCTTCCAAAAGCCATATACCGTGGTGGAAAGAGCTAGTGAAGCACTAAAGTCAAATACCCTATTAAAGCCATAAGTGGTATCTGTGGGCACCACCTTATTGAGAGCTGGGTCGTAGGCGTGGGCAACCCTCGAGGAGTACCACCGCTCCGTATAATTTAGGGAGGGGGTCACCTTGATATAATTGAATAGATCAAAAGAGGCACTCACCGGTATCGAATGGCTCATCCCATTTTGCCAGTCCCGAATCAGGTTTTTCTTAAAGAACTCATCCTCCTTCGACTGCACCGAGTTACGCAACTGCCCCGAGTAGGAGAGCGAAATCTTTTCATACCACCGCTCCTTACCCACCTGCTGCTTACGCTTAAATGGGTAGATACGGCTCATCGTGATAGAAAGGTTGGGGAGCGTCACTGAGAGCGTCTTATCGCGCGACCTTTGGTTGATATCCATAGAGCCCGATATACTCCACGGGCTATTGGGAAAGCGTTGGTTGAAACTGATGCTAGAGCTCTTGGTATTCTCTCCCAACACCGCTTGATTGTAGAGTCCATCAAGGTTATTGTGATTGTACGAACTGGTAGAGAAATTGACATTGGCCGAGAAGCTTCGATACGGATTGGCCTTAGCATCCTGTTGGTGGCTCCACTGAATGCGGAAGTCACTCGACTTACTGTAGTCGCCTGCGATCTTATCCCCTCGCTTGGTCACAATGTAGCTCGCATTGATACTTCCGCTATACCGATACCGCTTGCGGTAGGTCGATTGTGCCTGCACCCCCCACGACCCCTTGGTGTAGATATCTCCCGTCAGCTGAAGGTCTACATAATCATTGATCGCAAAGTAATACCCGCCATTGCGTAGGTAAAAGCCACGATCCATCTCATCGCCATAAGTAGGCATTATTAGGCCCGAAGAGCGGGAGGTGGTAAAAGGGAAGAAAGCAAAGGGCAAGCCAATAGGCAGTGGCACATCGGCGATCACTAGATAAAGAGGACCCGAAACCAAATCCTTTCCAGGGCGCACCTTTGCCTTAGTCAGACTAATATAGAAGTGCGGATGCTCGTGATTATCACAGGTGGTGTACTTTCCATCCATCAGATTGAGCGTACCATTGCCAATACGCTTCGTCCGATCCGCCGTCACAAAGCCATCGCCCTGCTGCGTCACCACATCGGTGATATAGCCTTGTTGCGTATTGATATTATAGTTGATGCTTTTCGCCTCATAGGTCTCCTGCTCATTAGTGATCTTGGCATAGATACGCTCTCTATTGAGCGAGTCGGGATAGTCGATATAGGTAGAGTAGATATTACCGCTATCGATCTGCATCTGCATGAAGTCACCCTGCAACTGCTGACTTTCGTACTTCACCTGACCATTGCCGTACATCCGGAGCAAGTTGCGCTTCGGTAAGATCACAATAGAGTCCTGGCTCTCAAAGTCGAGAGGTGCCTTGAGCTGACTGAGGAGTGTGGAATCGGTAGAGAGAGAGTCGGCTGGCAGTGAATCTACCGCAAGGCTATCCACCACCAAGCTATCTACTGCAAGGCTATCACGAATATTCAGCGTATCTCTTGACTGTAAATAACGTGCTAGGGCATCAATATCCGCCCTACTCCTCCCTGCTTTTGCACCTTGGGAGAGGAGCAGAGAGAAGAGGAGATACCCCACAAAGATAATGAGTATATAGGGAGTGCCCTTACGTCTCACCACAGCGTTACCACAAAATAGCGTCCATACAAGTCCTAAACTCTCACAAAGATAATAAAATGACTTGAATAATCGACCCTACCTCACCACTAGTCACCTAAAAAGCGCATTGGAACTATTGCTCGTAAAGCGCTTAAAGGCCATCGGCAAGTACTCTATCAGTCGACCCGCTGTAAGCGAAAGCTCGCAGTAGTCGCTGCTATAGCTCTCTGCAGCAAACCCATGGATAAAGGCTCCTGCCACACACGCCTCCAGCTGATGCACCTTTTGCCCCAAAAGTGCAAGAATAATACCCGTTAGCACATCGCCAGTGCCAGCAGTTGCCAACCCCGGATTGCCCGACATCGTAAAGACCACCTGACCCATCGGCGTGGCAGTAGCCGTATAGGCACCTTTGAGCAGAATATAGATGCCCAAGCGAGCCGCCTCACGCCGTGCCAACTCTAGTCGCTCGTAGCTATTTCGGGAAGGGCCAAAGAGACGGTCAAACTCCCCCACATGAGGGGTGAGGATAGAGCCCTTTGGCACCATCTCTAAGAGTCGTCCCTCCTCCTGAGACAAGAGATATAGGGCATCGGCATCCAGCACCATCGGCTGCGTGTAACCACCCAAGAGTTGCTCTAGCCCTAGCAAGCTCTCTGTACTTCGCCCAAGGCCTGGCCCCACGGCAATCGTGGTATAGTCGGTGAGCGAATAACTGGTGGAGGAGAAGCTCTCCTCCGATCCGTCTTCACGCACCAATGCCTCAGGCAGAGAGGTATGCAAAATAGCAGCCTGACCCGAAGGCACATGCACCGTCAGATGCCCCGCTCCCGAAGCCATCGCTGCTCTACCAGCCAGCACCGCAGCCCCCATCATCCCCTTAGCGCCTGCTATGAGTAGATCCTTGCCATAGTCATACTTATTGGAGAAGCGCTTACGCAAGGGTAGCACCTGCTCCATCTCCTGCGTACCGAAGTACATATAGGGGGCATTGGACGTACTTTTGGCACTATAAAAACTAGGATAAAGCACCCGCCACTGACCCACATAAGGCTCATTTTCGGGCAAAAGGAGTAGTAGCTTAGGACTATAAAAGGTGTAGGTGACGTCGGCCTTTAATATCTTGGTATAGTCAATAGGCCCCTCCACTTCTTCACTCATACCAGAGGGGATCTCCAGTGCCACCTTGATCGCCTTTATCTGATTGAGGTACTTCGTCACATTATTGAGCGAAGCCATCAGCTCCCGCCCCTGTATTCCATCAATCAGAAGGTCTTGGGGAGCCAGCTCTGGGAGGGCAAAAGCATTGGTTGTCACCTCGGTGAGGTGCGATGAAACTTCCATAAAGGCATCACGCTCATGGGCCACTTCGTCGGGCAAAGTACCTTTAGGATTCAGGAGCAACACCTCTACATCATACTGCATGCCCACTAGCGAGGTGCCTACCCTGATCGCCAAAGCCCCCTTTTCGTTGGGCCCAGCAAAGATCACCGCACGGCGAGCAGCATAGAAGTCCTGCTTCAGGCGATTGCATACCGCAATTCCCTTGTGCGCCATCAGCTCCGAGGCATCCTCCCAATCGGTACGCTCTGCCACCAGCTCTGCCTCCATCTCCGCGATCTCTCTCGAGCTATATATCTTTTGCATCTTCTCCCTTTATATATTGTATCATATTATATCATTTCCACCAGCTCCTCTTCCCTCTGGAGGAGACGCCCCCACTCACTAGGGTCGGGCAGATACCCACCCTTTATCAATTGTTGCCTCATCCTTTCAATCGAAGCAAATGCCCCATCCAGTGCCGCCCCATCGCGAGCTGTGAGCTTCGTGGGCAGATGGTAGCACCCTTGGCTATCTATCTTGGTGAGAAGCGAACCAAAGGTATGAGGGTACCGACGGGAGTGATGATACCTAGCCGTAGGGAGCTCAAAAGGCTCACAGTCCGTGGCCATCAGCATCCGCAATACATGCACCGCTGGGCTTTGATAGGCAGTCTGACCTCTCTGCTTGTAGATAGAGATGCCACCATACCGCACCGCACGCACCAGCTCCACCTCCTCCTCACTGCTGATGCCCATCTCGCTGAGTGAAGCACCATTTACCCGAACTCTATCAAGCATCGGTGCCATTGCCCCATCGTGGCTTCCCAAGGTGTAGACATCGCTAAGTACCCTAGGCGGTACCCCCAACCAACGCACCAACGTCCTTCGGAAGCGCTCGGTATCTAGCGACGAAAGGCTCATTACCCGTTCGGGCGACAATCCACTATGCACCAGCAGAGTGAGCCCCATCAGGTCGGAGGGATTGCTCACGCAGACCACCCGCTCCACTTTGTCCTTCACCGCGGAGAGTGCACGCCCACACTCCACTGCAAAGGGAGCATTGCTCAATAGCATCGCCTCGCGAGTGGTAGGACTACTCTGCACACTCTTGGCAAAGAGCAGATATCCCCCCTCCGATACCGCCTCCTCCATCGAGAGGGTGGTATGAATCTCAATTTCTCCGAAGCCCGACTCCTCTATCTCGTCCTTAATCCCTTGAAGCCGCTCCTCGCTCCCGCCACAAAGCACCAGTCGACGACTGAAACGCTGTAGCAGAGCATAGAATATCAATTCACTAGATAGCCGCCCCGTGGCACCAACCACCACCAGCGGACGCTCGGTAAAGTAGCCACCCTTCATCTCGTCGCTCTCTTAAGTTACCTCCCTACTAGCTTAGAATAGTGTACAGATAGGACGACCACCCAGGGATTGCATCACCTCTAGGTTGTCATCCTACACTCCTCCAGCTCTGAGAAGTGATGATTACTGATTCTCTTCGGGGAGAGAATTGTACTTTTTATCGAGGAAGATGTGAAGCAAAAAGCCCACAAGCACCAGTACAAGACCTATCACCAAACCAGTATTGGTCTGCCCTGTGCCAGCAAAGCCTAGATAAATCAATATAGCGGCGCCAATCACCTCTACCAAAATCCCAAGATAGGTAATCCCCTTCATATACTTCGAATATTGTAAGTTTGTAAGTTCTGTTCGTTTTGTCTGAGCTACATCAGTAGCCCCATCGTGACCCAGAAGGGATTCAAACCCCCGACCTTCAGAACCGGAATCTGACGCTCTATTCAGCTGAGCTACTGGGCCAAAATACACCGCGTGGAGGCAACCACCCCATCGCTAGGTACAAAGGTAGCAAAAGATTTCCATACTCTCACCCCTTGCAACCCCCTTTTTACAGAACCGTCGCATCGGGAATTAAGTAATAAGCGAATGAACCGCTCTCTTTATACCCTTTTACCAATACCCGAACAACCATTCACACATTAGTATATTAGTATATTATGTGGAGCCTACCAAAGGCTATTCTAAGACTAGAACCGTTCATCCAAAAGGAGTGTGGGACTACTCATATACTTATTATAGACCTATAAAAAGTGGGTGGCGTAAGAGGGCAAAAGTTTAGTTGCAACTAAGCATTTGACGAGTTGCAACTAAGCAATCGGCGAGTTGCAACTAAGCGATCGGTTAGTTGCAACTAAACCAACACTCATATATGATATTGGTTTTCAAGCCGTTACTAAACCGAGATTAGTAGCCTATTTTTCCCCTTTCTTTTCCACATATAGTTAGATATCAAAACAATCTTGGAATAGGCTGTCCAAACCGCAAGGGGCTTGGGTTTTGATCGTCTTATTTTCCCTACTCATCAGCCTGCGAACCTGGAATGGGGTTACTTCATAATCGGACCTTCTCAAGGAGATCGTTATCTATTGACACTCCGAAAGACAACCCTATCTCTAGGTCTGACCCCTCAGCCGGGGTCAAGCAGGTGGTGAATATGCTCTTGCACACAGGTCGTTCGGGGCTAACGCCCCTCCGACCTATGCCTATTTAAGAGGGACCTCTGCCGAGGTCCTTACTCCATTATCCTCAACAGATTGTATATCATCATTAGCACAATAGTCTCTTCTAATGTGCCAGCTCTACATCTGTGGGGACAAAAGGGTCGGAGTGTCGCTATTTTTATTTAACTTTGCGGAAAACTGTACAGGCACTATTGCAGGGTGCAAAGTAAATCGATTTTATAGAGGGTAAAACTATGTCGGAAAGGCAAATTAAGAGAGCGCTCATCTCGGTATTTAATAAGGAAGGATTGGAGCCCATAGTGAGGGAGCTGGCTAAACTTGGCGTGGAGCTGATCTCTACGGGAGGGACTCAAACATATATTACTGGATTGGGGTTGGAGTGTACCGCGGTGGAGGAGTTGACCTCCTACCCTTCCATCCTAGGCGGGAGGGTAAAGACGCTACACCCTAGTATTTTCGGGGGCATCCTCTCCAGAAGAGATAATGCAGACGACGCCAAGCAGTGCGATATGTACGACATCCTAGAGATAGACCTCGTGGTGGTGGATCTCTACCCCTTTGATGAGACTATCGCATCGGGTGGTACGCACGAGGAGATCATCGAGAAGATTGATATCGGTGGAGTGAGCTTGATCCGTGCAGCAGCGAAGAATTACAAGGATGTCCTCATCATTGCCTCTCGCAAGTATTATGGCGCCCTTCTGGAGATGCTACAGAGTGGCAAGGGGGTGACGACAGAGGAGCAGAGGAAGGAAATGGCCAAAGCGGCCTTTGGGCTCACGTCGGAGTACGACAACCACATTCACCACTATTTTGTGGGCTCCAAAGTGACTGAGGAGCTACCTGAGGAGGGCATTGAGCTATCCATTCCTGTGGCTTATCCTCTTCGCTATGGGGAGAACCCACATCAGGAGGCAAAGTTTTATGGCACAGCCCTTACCGAACGTTTTGAAATCCTCCACGGCAAGCAACTGAGCTACAATAACATCCTCGACCTAGAGGCGGCGTGTGCGTTGATAGAGGACTTCGATGAACCTACCGCTGCGATCATCAAGCACAACACCCCTTGTGGCGTGGCTAGCGACAAAGACATCCACACGGCCTACACCAAGGCACTCGCCTCTGACCCTGTCTCGGCCTTTGGCGGCATCGTGGTACTCAATAGAGGTGTTGACACAGCGTTGGCAGAGGAGCTGGATAAGCTCTTCATTGAGATACTGATTGCACCCGACTACTCGAGCGAAGCGCTTGAAATCCTTGAAAAGAAAAAGAATCGTCGCCTACTCATTGACCGCATCGGCTTTGACTCGAGCAAGTACACTTACCGCTCGGCGGTGGGCGGCTTGCTAGCACAAGCTAAGGATAAGAAGATAGAGAGTGCAGAGGAGCTCACCCCTACAAGTGAATACCTGGCAAGTGACGAGGTGGTAGCGGATCTACTCTTTGCGATGAAGATCGTAAAGCACTGCAAGAGTAACGCCATTGTACTAGTGAAGAATGGTCAATTGATCGGTGCTGGTTATGGGCAGACCTCAAGAGTGGACGCCCTAAACCAAGCGGTGGCGAAGGCAAGGGCTATGGGATTTAGCACTGAGGGAGCGGTGCTCAGCAGTGACGCCTTCTTCCCATTCTCCGACTGTGTGCAGCTTGCCAATGAAGCTGGCATCAAGGCGATCATTCAGCCAGGTGGCTCGGTGAGAGACGAGGAGAGCATTGTCTTTGCACGTGACCACAAAATACCAATGTACATGACAGGGGTACGCCACTTTAAGCATTAAAAAGGCAGGGAGAGGGCTTTTATAGAGAAAGAGAAACAAGTATTTAAGACGAGATAGATAATAGTATGGGATTATTCTCATTTACACAGCGGATGGCGATTGACTTAGGTACCGCCAATACCGTGATCATTAAGGAGGGAAAGATTGTCATAGACCAACCTAGCTATATCACGATGAATCGCAAGAGCGAGAAAATCGAATGGGTAGGTAGCGAAGCATATAGGAGGGTAGGAAAGGAAAATAACGACCTTCTGACCGTACGTCCACTACGCGACGGTGTGGTGGCCGACCTCAATGCCACGGAGCATATGATCCGAGGATTTATCCAGATGGCGAGGACCAAAAAGAGTCTATTCCCATCGGCCCTGAAGGTGGTGGTGAGTGTGCCATCTGGCAGTACCGACGTGGAGCTAAGGGCGGTGCGTGATGCTGCTGAAAAGGCGGGCGCCAGCGAGGTATACCTCATTATGGAGCCAATGGCGGCTGCCATCGGCATTGGACTAGATGTACTGGAGCCTAAGGGCAATATGATTGTGGACATTGGTGGAGGTACCACGGAGATTGCGGTGATTTCACTGGGAGGTATTGTCTCCAATAAGTCGATCAAGGTGGCGGGTGATGAATTCACCAACGACATTGTGGACTACATGAAGGCAAAGCACCAAATTCGGATAGGCGAACCAACGGCAGAGGAGATCAAGAAGAATGTGGGCTCTGCCCTGCCCGAGCTAGAGGCGGGACCCGATGACTATACAGTGATAGGGCAAGACCTAGCGAGTGTGCTACCTAAGACCATTACGGTGAGCTATCGGGAGATCGCTGGTTGCTTGGAGAAGTCGGTTCAGAAGATCGAGACGGCTATCTCCAATGCACTTGATGCCACAGCACCTGAGCTCTATGCCGATATCTTTAAGGATGGAGTATACCTCTCTGGTGGTGGTGCGATGCTCAAGGGATTGGACAAGAGGCTACAAGATAAGTTCCAAATCCCTTTCCACGTAGCAGAAGATCCCCTTTATGCGGTAGCAAAGGGAACCCATATTGTACTCGAAAATAGCAATACTTACAGCCAGCTATTTAAGTAGTCAAGGCTTGGCATACCAGAGGCCGACTTGTAGGTAAGTATGGATAAGCTCTTAGAGTTTTTACGCTCCAATGCCCACACCCTGCTATTTGTGGTACTGGAGGTGATAGCACTCCTATTGTTATTCAATGGGAGTGTTTATCGCAATAGTGTACTCCTTAGTAGCACCAATGCCGTTACTGGCACCGTGACGGAGTATGCCAATAAGAGCAATGAGTACCTAGGCCTTAGGGATGCCAATGTAGCCTTGATGAGTAGGAATGCGGTACTAGAGGAGGAAAACCAACGCCTCAAGTATCAGCTCCGTCGCTTGGAGGTGGATTCGCTCACATGGCAAAGGCTCTCCACAGATAGCGTGATACGCCCTTTCCCCTACCAGTACAAGGTGGCTCAGGTGGTAGGCACTACACTCTTTGGTGGTAAAAACTATCTCACAATAGATATGGGTAGCTCCGAAGCGATCCAAAATGACATGGGGGTACTCTCCAATGAGGGCATCGTGGGAGTGGTGGAGACGACAGGGCGTAACTATGCCAAGGTGATTCCTCTGGTGAATAGCGACTTTAAGCTCAATTGCAAGCCCTCGCCGAGAAGTGAATATGTGGGCACTCTCTCGTGGGATGGGAAGGACTTAGAGCATACTTTGCTGACCAATCTCCCAAAGCACGCTCCCTACAATGTAGGGGATAGTGTGGTGACGAGTGGCTACTCTGCCATTTTCCCTGAAGGGCTATTTATTGGCACCGTGGAGGGAGAGGGAGAATCGCCTAACGACAACTTCCGCGCACTGAGGGTGAAGCTGGGGGTTGCCTTTGGCACACTGAAGTATGTCTATGTGGTTCAGAACTATGAGCGTGAGGAGCGATTGGAGATCGAAGCAGTGGAGAAAGGTGAGCGATGAATAAGCACTACTTTAGTTATACGTTACAGAGCCTACTACTACTACTTTTGCAGGTAGTGGTGATGAATAATATCCGTCTCTTTGGGTACCTGATCCCTATTATTTATCTCTATCCATTGATATTTCTTCCCTACCAAACGCCCCGATGGCTTACCACCCTACTCGGTACGATTGTGGGACTTTTGATGGATATGGCGATGAATACCCCTGGGCTGAATATGGCGTCGGCCACCTTGGTAGGTTACCTCCGCAATCCCTTTCTATTTGCCTTCACTGAGGAGCAAGCGATAGAGGATCTTTCGGCTCCTATTCGCCCCTCTATCTACACGATGAAGCGGGGCAAGTATTTGCTATTTATCCTACTGATGGTCCTAACGCACGTTGGCACACTCCTCTTATTGGAGGCCTTCTCCAGCACTCTATTCCTACAGATGTTGCCACATATCCTTGGCTCCACACTGATCACCTGCGTGGTTTTTGCCATCTTTGAGGCATTCTCTAAGCGTAACCACCCTGCATGAAGGATCGCCAAAAGAATAAATTTGCACACCGAAAGTATGCTGTCGGTGCTGCCATATTAGTGGTAGTGCTACTCTACCTAGGTCGTCTTTTTGACCTACAAGTGCTTTCCCCAGAGTATCGAATTGCAGCGGAAGATATTGCCTTTCTCAAGAAGACATTATACCCTTCGCGAGGAATGATCTACGACTGTCGGGGCAACCTAGTGGTCTTCAACAACTCGGCTGCCGACATCCATATCATCTCCAGAGAGGTGGAGCCATTTGATACCCTCGAATTTTGTAGCATCCTCAACCTTGAGCCAGCCGAACTGAGGCAACGCTTTGCGGACCTCCGCAACCGCAAGAAGAATAGAGGCTACTCCCCCTATACTCCTCAGCTGCTGCTCCCACAGATTAGCGAAGAGGAGGCGGGGCTATTAGAGGAGAAGCTCTATAAGTTTCCCGGCTTTTACGTAGTGCATCGGACGGTAAGGGACTACAAGTACGCTGCCGCAGGCTTGATGCTGGGCTATATGGGCGAAGTGAGCCCGAAGGATATTGAGCGTGACCCCTACTACCGCCCTGGGGAATATATTGGCAAGAGTGGTATTGAGCTAAGCTATGAGCGATTCTTGAGGGGTGAAAAGGGCAAAGAAATCTATATCCGCGATGCCCACGGAAGGGTGAAAGGGAAGCGTGATGATAGCGAACTCAATGAAGCACTTACCTCGGGACACGACCTCACTCTATCTATAGATATGGAGCTACAAGCTTATGGGGAGCGGCTACTGGCAGGCAAGCGGGGAGCCATCGTGGTGATAGAGCCCAAGAGTGGAGAGGTACGTGCTTTGGTCTCCTCGCCCTCTTACGACCCCAAGCTACTAGTGGGGAGGGATCGGGGTAATAACTATAAAGCTCTGGAGGCGAACCCACAGATGCCACTTTTCAATAGAGCAATTATGGGAACCTACCCTCCTGGATCTACCTTTAAGCCAGCTCAGGCAGCAGTCTTTCTACAAGCGGGAGCTCTGGATGTACATAGTAGCTACCCTTGCTACCACGGCTACCCACCTCTTAGAAATCGACCTGCCTGCCACGGACACCCCTCCCCCATCTCGCTGATTCCGGCAATTGCCACCTCGTGTAATGCCTACTTCTGCTATGGGCTCCGCAATATGCTGGACGATCGGAAGCTATTCCCCTCCACAGCAGCCGCCTTTAAGAAGTGGACGGAATCTATCGTCAAACTTGGATTTGGTTACCCCTTGGGGCTCGACTTACCTGGGGAGAAACGTGGGTTTATCCCAAATAGCCTGATGTATGATAAGATCTATGGAGAGGGCAATTGGCGTTCCTCCACCATCATCTCTATCTCGATAGGTCAGGGTGAGATTTTAGCAACTCCTCTGCAAATGGCCAATTTCTGTGCTACGGTAGCCAACAAAGGGTACTTCTATACGCCCCACGTAGTAAAGGAGATATCGGGTCTTCCTTCCGATAGCCTCTATGTGGAGCGACACGACACGGAAATAGACCCCATCTACTTTGATTACATAGACCAAGGCATGAGGGGGGCGGTGACGGGAGGTACCTGTCGGAAGGCCAATCTCCCTGATTTCAAGGTGTGTGGCAAGACAGGAACGGCGGAGAATGTGCACGGCAAGGACCACTCGCTCTTTATTGGCTATGCACCGCAAGAAGACCCACAAGTGGCAGTGGCTGTGATTGTGGAGAATGGTGGATTTGGTGCCACATTTGGTGTGCCAATAGGGCGGCTGATGATGGATTATTATCTCCATGACCACGAGATAGGTGCCGAGTCGAAGGTGTACGAAACGATGATGATGAATAGCATTATTTACTAATTGTATGGGAATCAATAATCATCGACATACCAGTCCGAAACCACTCAAGGGGGTTGACCTCATCACCATTGCTCTCTACCTAGTGATGGTGGCAGTGGGGTGGTTTACGATCTATGCAGCTGGCTTTGATCCCGAACAGACGATTAGGGAAATCACCATCTCGGGCCGCACGCAGTCACAACTCATCTGGATGGGCGTGGGCTTTGCCGCGGGCTTGGCTATCCTCTTAATGGACCGTCGCCTTCTGAGGATGTCGGCCCCACTTCTCTACGCAATTACCCTGCTGATATTGGTGGCGACCATTTTCTTAGCCCCCAATATCAAAGGCTCTCACTCCTGGCTAGTGATCACAGATTCAATACGGATACAGCCGGCCGAGTTTGCCAAGGTGACAACGGCGATGATGCTGGCGTGGTGGACCTCGCGGTATGAATTTAATATCTCCAAACCCCGAGAATTGGTGGTAGCTCTATTTATATTCATACTGCCGATACTGATCATTATCCTACAGAGTGAAACTGGATCAGCACTCGTCTTCCTTGCCTTTGTGATTGTGCTCTATAGGGAGGGGCTCACCAGTGCAGTGCCGTTTTATGGCATCCTACTTGTCACTCTCTTTGTGCTGACCCTAAGGTACAACGGAGTGGTGTGGGGGACAACCAACGCTAGCCTTCTACTCCTTTCGATAGTCATCTACATTGCAGTGCTTATCACCACAATAGGCTATTGCAAGCTCCCCTATCGGCTGTGGCTTTCCACCTTGATTCCACTTCCAGCGGCTATGCTATTGGCCTTTATTATCAGTTTTTTCAGACCTGTAGACTATGCCCTTTTTGCATTGGTTGCTCTAGGAGTGTTGTTGGTCTTCACACTAGTGCAGAGCTTTCAGCACAAGGGGAAGCACCTTTGGCTCGCTGCCCTTGTGGCAGTTCTGAGCTTAGGACTCACCTCGGGCGTTGATTATTTCTTTGACAAAATACTTCAGCCACACCAGCAGACGCGTATCCTGGTCTCCCTAGGTATGAAGGACGATCCTTCGGGTGCGGGGTACAACGTCCGCCAAAGCCTTATAGCGATTGGTTCGGGTGGCGCCACTGGCAAAGGGTATCTACAGGGGACTCAGACGAAGCTCTCCTTTGTGCCGGAGCAAGATACCGACTTTATCTTTTGCACGATAGGGGAGGAGTTTGGTTTTATTGGGAGCTTAGTGCTATTGGGGCTTTTCACCGCACTTCTACTGCGCCTCATCTACATTTCGGAGCGTCAGGTAGACCCCTACGTTCGCACCTATGGGTATAGTGTGGCAAGTATTATATTCTTTCACATCACCATCAACATTGGAATGGTGATCGGACTGATACCAGTAATTGGTATTCCTTTACCCTTCTTTAGCTACGGAGGTTCCTCCCTACTGAGCTTCACCATTCTCCTCTTTATACTCCTTCGGCTCGACCAACGACGTACCGACTAACTTTATATTTGGTATCTTTGCAAACTAAGAGTAAGAACATTATATATAAAAGGATACAAAGCAACCATGGCAGATTTAATAGAGTTTCATAGAGTAGGATTGGAGGATAGGGATCAGATACTGGCTTACCTAGAAGATAATCCCTACTGTAATTGCGACTACTCTTTTGGAAACCTATACAATTGGGGCTTTCTCTACCTCACCTCTGTGGCTTTTCACAAAGAGATGATGCTGATACGCTTTAGAAGCTTCGATACTGGCAACCAAGCTTATCTGATGCCGATAGGAAAGGGGAACCTAGTGGAGGTGCTGAAGGATATGGAGCATACAAGCAAGATGGAGGGGCACCCGCTCATTCTAATGTCGGTGCAGGACTCCGCTATTGAGCTACTAGAGCAGACCCAGCCAACCTCTCTCAAAATCTTTAGCAATAGAGACAATGCCGATTATCTCTACGACCGTGAGAAACTAGAGACCCTCTCTGGGAAAAAGCTACAGAGTAAGCGCAATCATATCAATCGGTTCAAGCGTCAGTATCCCGACTATACCTACGAGCCAATCTCCGATGAGAATGCCAATGAGTGCATCGCTCTGGAGAACCGTTGGTATGCTGATACTGAGACTACACCAGGGATGGCAGACGAGCGGAAAATGGTGATGAAGGCGCTCAAGGAGTGGAAGGAGATAGGGCTCCGCGGCGGCTGTATCAGAGTGGAGGGCAAGGTAGTGGCGTTTACCCTAGGGATGCCGATTAGCCACGCCTGCTTTGGAGTGCATATCGAAAAGGCGGATACCGACTATGATGGCTCCTTTACCATTATCAATCAAGAGTTTGTGAGCCACCTCCCAGAGCAGTATGTTCGCATCAATCGAGAGGAGGACCTAGGGTTGGAGGGACTGCGGAAAGCAAAGCTATCCTATCAGCCCATGAAGATATTGGAGAAGCACAAGGTGGCTATTTCGTATGAAGAGGATTGAGTATAGCAGCTCAGACAATCGGCTCAATCAACAAATACTACAGTTACTTGCCGAGTGCTTTGGCCCTCAATATCGCGACTATTACCTTCTGCAGCTAGAGCATCTTCCTTCGCCTAAAACGACTAAAATACTTGGCAATGACCGAGGGGATATCATCGCTTTCACGCAGGTGGTAGAGTATCTCTACCGCACTGGAGATGGAAAGGCACCTCTTCGTGCAGCCTACCTCTATAGTGTCTGCACGGCAAAAGCGGAGCAAGGAAAGGGGGTGATGAAGCATTTTATCAAAGAGATACTCGAGGAGCTAGTAGCGGAGGGGTATGCCATGGCTTTTCTAGTTCCGGCCGAGATTTGGCTCATTGACTACTACAAGCGGTTGGGCTTTAAGTGGGAAGCGACCGACGTTTATGCCAAGCTTCCACGCGATACCGCCCCACTCATCTATCCTGGAGAGGCAGCCAAAGAGTACCTTGAAGCGGTGAGGAAAATAGAGCGACAGACCATAAGCCAAGCAAAGTTTGAAGCACAAAAGCAGAGAGAATGGCAACCTCTAGTACCACCAGTACTGGGCTGGATGAGCTATCCGCTCACCGAAAAACTACCCCAATTACCACCCACATTCCTCTTACTCCCCCTTACCTGAGAAGGAGAGTAGAGCATATTCCGAAATGTCTATGAACGCTTGCAGTAGCCGCCTACTGCTAAATGAACTTGCGGGTCGGACAATAGGGTCTAGGACGTCAAAATTAATCCTAGAATAGGCTGTCCGACCCACAAGGGGTCGTGGGTTGTGGGTGCCTTATTTACCCCCATTCATCGGCTCTGCGAGCCTCGAATGGGGGCTACAACAAATCGGACCTCCGCAGGAGGTCCTTACCATAGACATTCCGATGAACGCCACTCAGACAGACCTTCCCAACGCATGCCAGCCGAACACCGCAAAATACTTACTTTTAGGTATTGCGAGACTTGGCCATACCTCGTACCTTTGCAACAAATAAATACAAGAGTATGATAAAACGAATGTACCATATTACATATCGGGATAGACATTCCTTGACTATCGAAGCGCACTGTTCAAGAAAAGAACGGTGCGTTTTTTTTATGAACAAAGTAGAACAACGTTCGTTATTGACGCTTTACCCTAATTATGCAAACTCTGAAAGATGACATTCGGCAACGTATCATCGTGACCGCTCGTGCAGAGTTTATCGCACATGGCGTACGTTGCACGTCCATTCGCACGGTCGCTCGCAAGTCAGGTATTTCCGTTGGAAGCCTTTACAATTACTTCAGTAGCAAGGACGAACTATTTTGTGAGGTGTTGCGGCCCCTCACCAAGGCGTTAAACAAACACATTCTGTCGCACAATGACGAGAAGTTCCTGTCGATAGACGTATTCAGCATGCGACAATACCAAATAGATTACATCTTTGCCCTGCTCGCCATCATCAAAGACTTCCGACCAGAGCTTCGACTGCTACTATTCGATGCTGAGGGTACGTCGCTACAAGGATACAAAGAGAAGATGGTGGACAGGCAGATGAAAGTGGGTTTGGAATACATACGACTGATGAAAGAACGCTATCCACATCTCAACGCCGACATTTCGCCATTCTGGATTCGCATCACTTGCTCTACATGGATAACCGTTTTCTGCGAGCTTGTAGAACATGAAGATTACAGCGGCGAGGATATCAAAGTTGCCCTGGAGCAGTACATGGACTTTAGTATGGCAGGATGGAAAGCATTGCTGAAACCATAACGACTAATTTCTAAAAGACAATAATATATGATTAAGACTCTCAATCGTTTAGGAGCTTATATGGGAGGGCGCAAATACTTGCTGCCATGCTCCGTAGCACTGTCGGCCGTCAACGGACTGCTGTCGCTTGTCCCATTCGTACTTTTGTGGCTCGTGGTACGCACACTACTAACAGCCAAAGGCAACCTCTCAGACACACCCCTTATAGACTATGCCCTATGGGCTTTTATCATATCGGTGTCGAACGTGTTGCTCTACTTTTTGGCACTGATGCTTTCTCATCTTGCGGCATTCCGTATCGAAACCAACATGAGGCGCAAAGCGATGCAACGGCTGATGCGTGCACCATTGGGCTATTTCGATGGACAAAATACGGGGCGTATGCGCAAAATTATTGATGAGGATTCAGGACAGACCCATACTTTCGTGGCACACCTGCTACCTGATGTGGCGAGTTGTGTCGTTGCTCCGATAGGGGTTATCGTACTGCTATTCACTGTGGATTGGCAGTTGGGAGTGGCTGCAATGATACCTCTCGTTGGTGCTATAGGCATTATGGGGTATATGATGAACCCAAAGAACAACCAATTTCAAAGGCTCTACCTTGATGCACAGGAGAAGATGGGGGCAGAGGCCGTGGAATATGTCAGAGGCATTCCCGTGGTTAAGGTGTTTCAGCAGACGGTCTTCTCGTTCAAACGTTTCTACGACAGCATTATCAGCTACCGCGATCTTGTTATCAAGTGTACGCTTGTGTGGCGCACGCCAATGTCCTTTTACATACTTGCTATCAATGCCTTTGCTTTCTTCCTGGTTCCTACTGCTATTATCCTGATAGGACACGGGGGAGATACAACCACCATTATCGCCAACGTGATACTTTATGTGGTGATTGCACCGCTTATTGCTGCCAACGTGATGAAAGCCATGTATCTCAGCCAGGACCTTTTCTTGGCAAACGAGGCTGTGGAACGACTGGAGCAGCTCACTCATATTGCACCGCTCTCGCAGCATGATGAGCCGAAGCGGGCAGAAGGGTACGACATTCGCCTTGACGACGTTTCGTTCCGGTATGAGGGAGCGGAAAAAGATGCAGTGAGTCATATCAACCTGACCATTCCAGAAGGAAAGACGGTTGCACTTGTAGGAGCATCGGGTAGCGGAAAGACCACCATAGCAAGGCTGATACCCCGCTTTTGGGATGTACGCCATGGCAGCGTTACTATAGGAGGTGTAGACGTGAGAAATATGCGCAAGGAAGAGCTGATGCGCAACGTGTCCTTCGTCTTCCAGAACACCCGTCTATTCAAGACGTCGCTCATCGAAAACCTACGTTACGGCAATCCTGATGCAACGACCGATCAGATCAACCGTGCCATAGACCTCTCGCAAAGCCGCGAGATTATCGACCGTCTGCCACAAGGGTTGGATACCGTTATCGGTGCCGAAGGTACTTATCTTTCGGGAGGTGAGCAGCAGCGTATTGTTCTTGCCCGTGCCATTCTGAAAGATGCTCCTATCGTAGTGCTTGACGAGGCGACTGCCTTTGCCGACCCCGAAAACGAACAGCTTATCCGTAAGGCACTGGCACATCTCACCCAGGGAAAAACAGTGCTGATGATAGCCCATAGACTTACCACGGTACAGGATGCCGACAGCATCGTAGTTGTAAACAATGGTGAGATTGTCGAACAGGGAACGCACGAGGAACTATTGAGGAAGGAAAAGTATTACCACCGTATGTGGAATGAATATCAACAGTCCGTCTCATGGAAACTATAATCAATTAAACGTCACAAAGCCATGATTAAATACTTTCAAAATCGTTTCGCTCTTACGGAAAAAGGGGCAAAAGACTTGCGCCAAGGCATCGTCTCCTCAACACTGCTCAACCTTGTGCTGATGCTGCCACCCACTTATTTGTTTTTCTTCCTGATGGAGTATCTCGATAATACACAAATTAACGCCCCTCATACGTTGTGGTTTTATCTCCTCGTGGCAGCAGGGATAATGGTCGTAATGCTCGTCGTGATCCGTCGGCAGTACGACAGCACCTATACCACTGTATATAATGAGAGTGCGCAACGCCGGATATCCTTAGCCGAGAAACTACGCCGTTTGCCTCTCGCTTTCTTTGGTGAGCACAATCTCTCCGACCTCACAGCCACCATTATGGAAGACTGTACGCAATTGGAAACGACGTTCTCACACGCCATTCCCCAACTATTTGCTTCTATGGTGAGCACAGTCATTATCGCAGCAGGAATGTTCTGTTACGACTGGCGATTAGCCATCGCACTGTTTTGGGTAGTGCCATTTGCCTTGGTGGTGCTCTTGGTTTCACGAAAACGAATGAATAGGGCTTTTACACGTCTCTACCACATCAAGCGTGGTGTGAGCGAACAGATACAGGAAGGACTGGAGTGTGTGCAGGAAATCAAGTCGTACAATGGTGAGGAGGAATATAACCAGCGGTTCGACCAGCGATTAAAAGTAATGGAAAAAGAACTTGTTGCGGGTGAACTCTTGTCGGGGTCATTTGTCAACATCTCTGCTGTACTCCTTAAGCTAGGCATGCCTACCGTCATCGTTGTAGGCGCATGGATGCTTCAGCATGGAGATGTGTCGGTATTCGTCTATTTGGCGTTTCTCCTTGTTTCGGCCATGGTTTATAACCCTATCCTTGAAGTATGCAATCACCTTGCCATTCTTTCATTTCTCGACGTGCGTATCAAGCGAATGAAAGAGATGGAGGCAATGCCCATACAGACGGGCGACACCGAGGTGGAAGTTTCAAATTATGACATTGAGTTCCACAACGTCAACTTCTCCTACGAAACAGACAAGCAGGTGCTTCACAATGTTTCATTCACAGCCCGTCAGGGCGAGGTAACAGCACTTGTTGGTCCCTCAGGAGGTGGCAAGAGTACCGCTACCAAGCTCGCTGCACGCTTTTGGGACATCAACAGTGGTAAGATAACGCTGGGCGGGCACAACATCGCCAACATAGAACCAGAGACGTTGCTCAAAAACTATGCCGTAGTATTTCAAGACGTGATGCTCTTCAATGCCTCCATTGCCGACAACATACGCATAGGAAAGCACAACGCCACCGATGAGGAAGTAAGGCATGTGGCACGATTGGCGCAGTGCGATGATTTTATCAGTCGTATGCCACAAGGCTACGATACAGTGATTGGCGAAAATGGGGAAACCCTTTCGGGTGGGGAGCGGCAGCGTATCTCCATAGCCCGTGCGCTCTTAAAAGATGCTCCTGTGATACTCTTGGATGAAGCAACCGCCAGTCTTGATGCCGAGAACGAGACGAAGGTTCAGGCTGGTATTTCCGAACTGGTACGCAACAAGACCGTCATCATCATTGCACACCGCATGCGCACGGTCTTGGGTGCCGACCACATAGTAGTCCTCTCTGGCGGAACAGTTGTAGAGCAAGGCACATCCAACGAGCTGATGGCACACAATGGAACTTTTGCACAAATGGTAAGACTGCAACAAGATACTACTTCAACAAATATTTCATCAAAATAGGCTGTTGCACGAAGACGATCTGTGAAACCTAGGCTTTCGTTAGTATCTAAGGGAAGTAAGGCAAAGTTGCTTTCAGAATTCGGGTCTGGTCACTTACTCAAGTAAGCTTCCTTCGCCCTGACGAGGGTCTTAATGCCCTACGTAAACCTTGCCCGTCATTGAATCCCTTGCCTCTTCTTCCTCGTGCAATATTCTCATCTCTGGAGTTTCAATGCAATGACACTGGAGTTTCGATGCAATGAAACTCCAGTGTCACTGCACCGAAACTAATGTCTTGAGATTACGCCTTAGAAGTTGCCACACTTCAGCTGGGTCGCAAGGGTGTTATTACGTCATTATGCACACAGACCTTTCTCATACGTAACCCCTAAAATCCATGGGGAAAAGTCTTGATTATTTAGTTAGCTTTTGGTATCTTGCCAAAAGCTAACTATAAACTAAACCAATAATAAGACCAAGACCATGGCAAATGAAATCTTAAACTTAAAACCACAGCTCGTGTGGAAGTACTTTTATGGACTCACACAAATACCACGCCCCACAGGCCATACCGCCGAAGTGGCTAAGTATGTAGCTGGGATCGGACGTGAACTAGGACTAGAGACGCACACCGACGAAGTGGGGAATGTACTGATCCGCAAGCCTGCAACTAAGGGGTATGAGGATCGGCCCATAGTAGCAATGCAGGGACACCTAGACATGGTGCCACAAAAGAATAATCACATACAGCATGACTTTGAGAAAGACCCTATACAGCCTCGTATTGATGGCGAGTGGGTACGTGCTAATGAGACCACACTAGGTGCCGATAATGGCATTGGCGTGGCTATGGGTCTTGCTGTAATGGCTGACGATACACTAGAGCACGGTCCAATAGAGGCTCTATTTACCATTGATGAGGAGGTAGGGATGGTAGGAGCCTTTGGTCTGAAAGAGGGCTTCTCAAAAGCCGATATTATGCTCAACCTCGACTCCGAAGTGGTTGATGAGCTCTATGTAGGTTGCGCTGGTGGCGTGGATATCAACGTTTCACTAGAGTACAAAGATGACCAACCTATCCCAGAAGGGGATATTGCAGCCAAGGTAACCCTTAATGGATTGAAGGGTGGGCACTCAGGTATGGACATCGCCCTCGGCAGAGGAAATGCCAATAAGATGATTGCCCGCTTCCTAAAGAAGGCCATTGAAAGACTAGACCTCTCTATAGCTGAGCTCCAAGGTGGCTCACTGCGTAATGCCATCCCTCGTGAGGCGTGGGTAGTCGTAACGCTTCCCGAGGAGGAGCTTAGTGAGCTAGAGGAGATGGTTAAGGAGTTTGAAGCACTTTATATCAAGGAGTATAAGGGCATCGAGGAGGGGATCAAGATGAGTGTAGAGCGCCTTAACGAAACCCCTGCACACATTGTACCCCAAGAGATTGCTGACAATGTGATTCAAGCGGTAGAGGCGGTGCAGAATGGTGCGATCACCTATCTTTCCGAGTTTCCAGATACCGTAGAGGCCTCTAGCAACCTTGCAGCTATCAAATTGGGAGGTGGCAAGCTAGCCGTTACCTTCCTTACCCGTAGTTCAAGCGAGAGCCGTAAGGAGATGGTAGCTTCGAGCATTGAGAGTGCTTTCTCACTCATCGGTGCGGAGGTAGAGTTTGCGGCTCCTTACAATGGGTGGCAACCCGATGCCCACTCTCACGTACTTGAGGTGATGAAGAAGGTATTCAAAGATATCAATGGCACTGAGCCACCTGTAAAGGTGATGCATGCTGGGCTAGAGTGCGGAATCATCCAAGGGGTGATGCCTAAGACTCAGATGATCAGCTTTGGGCCTACTATCAAATCGCCCCACTCTCCTGATGAGCGTGTAAACATTGCCACTGTGGAGAAGACCTGGGATCTACTTATCCGCACGCTCAAAGAACTATAATTCAGATAGAGGGCGATGCTGACAGAGACAGAGCTAATCGTACTCGGTGCAGTACGTTACTCCGACAATGCCAGTATCGTGTCCACCTATAGTGAGTGCTTCGGTGCACTCTCCTTTAAGTGCATTCGCTCGGCCTCTCGTAGAAGAGGTCAAGCGAATGCCTTTTTTATTCCTCTCTCAATTCTAAAGGTAACTCTCGACTATCTGCCCAATCGTGGGATTCAGCTACCGAGAGAACAAGTGCAACTTCACCGACCTATCCGACCATCCATTGAGCCTGTGGCCAATGCAGTAGCCCTCTTTACAGTAGAACTACTCACCCGACTACTTCGCTCGAATGGTGCCGATAGAGCTTTGTACCGCTACTTGAGGGAGGAGATAAAAGGGCTAGAGCACCTTAGCGATAAAGGGATTAGTTCCTTTCATCTTCGATTGATGACAGGGCTACTCCACCATCTCGGTATCTTGCCACAAAGTGAGACCTATAGGCCTAGCAGCGTACTCGACTTCTCCGAAGGCAACTTCCGCCCCTCCTGGAGCCCAGAAGAACAAGGCAAAGCCTATGCCTCCTCCCTACTCTACCAATTCATTAGTTCACCAGCACCAGAAGAGCTTCCCCTCTCAGGGCAGGAGCGACGCCTACTCCTTAAGTTACTTCTCGATTTTCTAGGCTATCACTTCCCCGACCTTGGCAACTTAAAATCGCCAGAAATACTGAGTCAGCTATTTTAAGGCAGGGAGTGTGGCAAATATCATTAGGTTATTTTTGGAGCTATAGACCGAATTGAGTAAGTTTGCAAAGCAAATATTTTATTAAGCTATCCGACATAATTAAGAAATGGATTACGGAATACTAGATTTTATCTACCTAATAGGTTCTCTCGGTCTCTTCCTCTACGGTATGAAGATCATGAGCGAGGGGCTACAAAAGGTAGCAGGAGACCGCATGAAGAGTATCCTCTCAGCGATGACCTCCAACCGCATCTTCGGTGTATTTACAGGTATATTAATCACAGCACTTGTACAGTCCTCCTCTGCTACCACCTTGATGGTAGTCAGTTTTGTCAATGCCTCATTACTTGATTTGGCACAGGCTGTTAGCGTGATTATGGGTGCCAATATCGGTACTACCGTCACTGCATGGGTCATCTCCCTTCTTGGCTTTAAGGTAGATATCAGTGCCTTTGCAGTCCCATTGATTGCACTATCTATTCCATTTATCTTTTCGAAGAAGCAAAATTACAATTCGTGGGGCGACTTTATCCTCGGCTTTGCTCTCCTATTCTTAGGGCTGCAATTCCTAAAGGACTCAATGCCCGACCTTCAGAATAACCCCGAGGCACTAGCCTTCTTGCAGAAATACACCAATATGGGCTTTGGCTCGGTACTGCTCTTCTTACTGATTGGTACCATCCTCACCTTCTTGGTACAAAGCTCAAGTGCTACAGTAGCCATCACCCTGGTGATGTGTAGCCAAGGGTGGATACCCTTCTCCATGGGTGCAGCGATGATTCTAGGTGAAAACATTGGTACCACTATCACCGCCAATCTTGCAGCCCTTAATGCCAGTGTCAATGCCAAGCGAGCTGCTGTTTCACACACCCTATTCAACGTGCTGGGTGTAGTTTGGGTCCTCTTCCTCTTTTTCCCAGCGGTCGACCTCGTTTCAGGGATGGTGGCACGTTCGAGTGGCTACGATCCTCGGGAGCTTTTCCCTATTATTGCCGACCTCAATGCTCGCTACGAGCCAGGCGATGTTGCACTCATCACTAGTGGTGCACCTATCTACGACGTAGAGATGAGTCGTATACAAGGCACCGTCATAGGCATGGCAGGAGCGATAAGTATGGGACTTGCGTTGTTTCACACCATGTTCAACCTCATCAATACCTTTGTAATGATTTGGTTTGTTCCCTTAATTGTAAAAGCGTGCAAGACCATTATCAAGCCAGCCAAGACCATCTCAGATAAGAAGGAGTACCCACACCTACAGTACCTCTCCACTCGTATGCTCTCCACCAGTGAGCTATCATTGCTACAGGTCAATAAGGAGATTGTCAACTACAGCAAAAAGACTCAGAAGATGCTCGGCATGGTACGCGAATTAAGCAATATGGAGGATGAAGTAGCTTTTGAAGAGAGCTTCACACGTATTGAGAAGTACGAACGTATCTGCGATAGAGTAGAGATAGAGATTGTACAATACCTCACAGAGCTATCCAGTGGCGACCTGAGTGCAGAATCACGTAGAAATGTACAGAGCTACCTCAGGATCTCTAGCGAGATTGAGAGTATGGGCGATGCTTGCTTCAATATAGCACGCATCCTACGCCGCAAGTTTGAAGATGGTCGTGCCACTAATCCTACACTCTCAGCACACCTCACCGAGATGCACGATATGCTCGAGAACATCATGCAGTTTACAGTAGAAGTACTAGAGAGCGATGAGCGTACACAAAATATGATACTCCACTCTCACGACCTTGAGAAGGCACTCAATATCAAGTACAAGTTCCTAGTGGCAGAAAACCTCAAGGACCTCAATAATAACGTATACCCTTACCAAGACTCAGTATACTACCTTGATATCATCGATGAGTATGAGCGCTTGGGCGACTATGCAGTCAATGTAGTTGAGGCCTACGTAAGACAAGTGAAATAACGAACTCTTTTTGTAAAAACGAAACTCTCCCACGGTAGCACCAGCTACTTTGGGAGAGTTTTCTATTATTTACTCGACGGTAAAAGTATGGTCAATATGATAGATACGAGAGGCCAAAGCTCGGAGATGCACCTCATTGTGCGATACCATGACTATGGCTGATTCCTTTTGTAGCTGTGGCAAGAGTGAAAGCATAGAGGTTTCAAAATCTCTATCTACATAGGTCGAAGGCTCATCCAGCACCAAAAGCATCGGCCGACTTACAAAAGCTCGTGCCAATAGCACCCGCTGTAGCTGTCCGCCCGAGAGATGACCTATTGCCCTAGTAGCATACTTTGTCATTCCTACCGACTCCAGTGCCTCCTTGGCAAGGGCTCGCATCTCACTCGTCGCCCTCAGCGTTTTCCTTCCGAATAGGCCACTCAGCACCACCTCCTCCACACTAATCGGGAACTCCCTATCCAGCTGATTCTGCTGTGGCATATAGCCAATAGTTATCTTCTTCAGAGGCATCCCCTCTCTTGAGAAGTAGCGAATAGAGCCATTCCTAGGTGCTATCAGTCCGAGCAACGCACGGATAAAAGTGGTCTTCCCCGCCCCATTCGGACCGGTAATCCCTACAAACTCATTCGGATAAAGCTTAAAATTGACTCCCGAGAGCAGACTAGGCACCTCGCCATACCCTAGCTCCAGATCTTCAGCTATGATGATTGGTTTTGCTTCCATTATCTAAAGATTTCAATCAATCGCCTCATCTCAGCCCCCCAATCCTCTGCCAAAGGGTCAATAGAGACCACCTTCAGTCCTAGTTCTTTCGCCACGGCTGTTGCATTTTTAGTATCAAACTCCGCCTGCACTAGCACCGCTCTTGTATCCATGCTCCTTGCACGCTCAATCAGCTCCACCAGATGCCTAGGCGTTGGCTCCTCCCCATCTTCCTCAATAGGCAATTGCGTCAGCCCCCACTCCCGAGCAAAGAGTGATAGAGAGGGGTGATAGATCACAAAAGCAAGGTCCTTGTCACCTTTAGATATTCCTCTCCCCAATTGCCGAATAGCCTCCAATTCAGGCACCACATTTGCCTGATAATTGGCTTCAATCTCCTCCCGATGCTCTGGGAATAGCTCCAGCATCGCCGCCAAAATCGCCTCCGCCATTGCTTCCCCACCAGAGAGCGACGTCCAATAGTGCGGGTCGCCCAAGGCGTGCTGATGCCCTTCGTGGCCGCCCTCTACGAGCTCCCTTGGCAACTGCTTTGCGAGATCAAAATAGGGCACCTCCTTCGGCAAAACCGCCACCCACTGAGCTTCGAAAGGCAACGTACCAATAGCCAAATAGGCAAGTGAGCTTTGAAGCATAGCGATATCCCGGGGAGAGGGGTCGTACGTCTCGGGGTTACTTCCTCGCGCTACCACCACATGCACCTCCGCCAGCTCCCCAATAATTCGCTCCACAAAGTACTTCTCGGGAAGTAGACTCACCGAGATGATAGGCTTCTCCACCCGAGAGCCAGAACTACAAGCTGTAATAAGCGAGAGCAGCACCACGCAAAGCCCCCAGCCAAAGCAATACTTAGCCCACCGCATTAAAGATAATCCACACATTATAAAGGATAAAAACCAAAAGCATCATCCCCCCCTCGGCACGCTTAATCTCACGTTTTCCCCAAAAGAGAGCCACCCCCAAAGCAATCACCATGGCAAGTAGCTGCATCCAAATATCCAGCGAAGTAAACTGCAGATTGCTCAACGGCCGCACCGTCCCTGCAATTCCCAGCACAAAGAAGATGTTAAAGAGGTTACTTCCAATCACATTACCCACAGCAATATCGGTATTTCCCTTCATAGCAGCCACCACAGAAGTCGCCAGCTCAGGGAACGACGTTCCCCACGCCACCAGTGTAAGCCCTATCAACGTCTCACTCACCCCTAGCGACGAAGCTATCTTAGTAGCATTCCCCACAAAGAGCTGGCCCCCATAGACCAGTCCAGCCAAGCCGCCAATAAGATAGACCACTGCCAAGAGCCAGTGCATGTTGCGCCCCTCCTCCTCCGTTTCCGAGGCGTCATCTCCCTGCTTTCCCACCACAATGGTATAAAGCAGGAAGAGTAGGCCAAAGAGGAGCAATGTCAAAGCCTCCGAACGAGAGACCAGCGAGGGCATCCCATCTAGTGGCATATCCGAGAGCACCAACATCAGCAAAATAGAGGCCACAAGTGCAATCGGAAGGTCAAAGCGAAGCGTATTTAACTTCACTGGCACAGGGTGTACCAAAGCACAAGCCCCCAGTACACAGAGCACATTAAAAATGTTACTCCCAATCACATTCCCCACAGCGATTCCACCGCTCCCATCAATACTTCCGATCACACTCACCACCAACTCTGGTGCCGAGGTTCCGAAGGCCACAATCGTTAGCCCTATGATTATCTGGGGAATATGTAGCCGCTTAGCTATTGCCGAGGCACCATCCGTCATAAAGTTAGCCCCTGCCACGATTAGAGCCACCCCCACGATCACTAAAACTATCTCAATCCACATAATCTATCATCAATTTTTCACTGCCCGTTCATCTAGGGCTGCATACTCCAGCGAAGTAGTCGAGCCGTAGAGAGGCACATCAATAAACAATTGCTCACGACTAAGCAAACCCTGTAAGGAGCGAGCCGAATTAATCACTCCACCGTGGCAAAAGACCAGCACACGGCGGTATCCACTGCACCTCAGCCCAGAAATAAAGTCTGCCACCCGTGCCAAAAGCTCATCTACACTCTCGCCATTAGGAGGGAGCAAGTGCCCTGCCTCGTCGAGAAGAGCTGGAGACTTTCTCGCCAACTCATCGATCTCCTCCCATCGCAGATGCTCAAAGTCGCCAAAGTTGCGCTCCACCACACGGGGCTCCACCACCGCATCTGCTCCAAAGCCACACGCTTCACAAAGCTTACTAGCCCTTGATAAAGGACTTGTAAACACCGCATCATAGCGCTCCACGGAGAGTCGCTTCCGCACCTCTGCCGCTTCTGCTTCAAAGGTCTCCGCCACCTCTATATCACTCGCTCCATAGCAGATATCCCCCGATATCTTGAGCGAGGTGTGGCGCGTCCAGTCTACCCTTAGCACTAGTACTCCTCCCCCTCGTAATTCTTTCCGCGTCGTTTCTTGCGATGGTCTTTCCGCCCCTTACGTAGCTCCTTACTCTTAGGGTTGTCGAGATAAGATGGATCATCCTGCATTCCCTTTCCATACCGCTCCCCGGTCCTCTGCTCAGCAGCCTCCCTTGCAAACTTCCGGAAGAGCCCCTTTAGCGGGATCATCACATCATCGAGCGACACCTCATCGTCCGCTCCTGCTTTATCCCCTATTCCCGACAAAGCACCATTGACCTTCACACGTCCCTCACGGATCAAGTCCTCCGCCTCTTTTCGCGTATACTCGTGGTATTCGCTTATAATACGACTAACGCGTACCTCCATACTTTTCTACAATTGTCTCGTAAGACTACTTATCAATACAGTTCAAACAAAAAAGCTCCCTACTCCCTATATCTCATTCTCCCCCTTTTCAAAAATAGAGACAACCATCGCCTCAGCTGTCTTCCTAGGATCCTCAGCTGGAGAGAGATAAATCAATTCAAAGCCCCTCCGATCCAACCCTCTAGCCCAGGTCATCTGTCGTTTGGCAAATTGATGGATCGCCACCTCCAGCCCCCTATGCATCTCCTCCCAATTTCGCTCACCAAGCAGATACTCCGTCACATAGCGGTATTCCAAGCCATAGCCCAAGAGCACCTCCTTAGGCACCCGAGCCAAAAGCCCCTCCACCTCCTCCACTAGACCCGACTTAAGGCGTGCCTCGAGTCGAGCTGAAATTCTCGCCCTCCGCAACTCTCTACTAGGGTCAAGGCAAAAGATAGGACCCCGCAGAGGCTTACGGGTGCTACTATCCGAAGCCGGCAGAGTAGCACCTGCCTCCCTTAGCTCTATAGCACGCACCAGTCTCCGAGGATTCACCCCCTCCCCTTCATCTAGCTCCTCGCTCTCCAGCATCTCAGCACCACCCAAAGTCTTTAATCGCGCCCTTAGCTCCTCCACAGATAGCTGCTCCAGCTCCGCCCGAAGTGCTTTATTGGGTGGCACCTCCGAGAGTCGATACCCACCATAAAGGGCAGAGATATAGAGCCCCGTGCCACCGCACAAGATCTTAGGTTGCTCCTTAGGTAGCTCATCATACGCCTTATCAAAGTCCTGTAGATAACGGTGCAGATCATACCGCTCCCCCGCCTCTGCCACATCAATCAGCCGATACGGCACCTCATAGCCATCTGCCAGGCGATACTCCGCAAGATCCTTTCCCGTGCCAATATCCATGCCACGATACACCTGGCGTGAGTCGGCACTCAGTACCACCCCACCCAGCATCTCTGCCAACTGACACGCTACCGCTGTTTTGCCACAAGCGGTAGGACCATAAATTGTCACAATATCTACCCCCACAGGCAGAGCTTTCATCACTTCTTAAGCAAAGGCGAAGGGTAGACCCCCTTCTTGGTCAATTGCTCTAGTTTGGCTACCACATCAGGCCGATCGGCCGCATAGGTAACTCCAAACCACGTGGCGGAAGTATCCAATACCTTGCAGCTAGCTATTCCACGCTTCACGAGGTCATTCACCACCGTAGGGATATAAAACTCTCCCTTCTCGCTATGCAAGTTGGCCTCCAAGAAGTGGATAAAGGCCTCCTCGGAGTAATCAAAATACTCAGGGGTAAAGCCCCACATATTCATTGAGACTGGAGTCTGCTCCTCTAGCACCACTCGGCGCCCCGACTCATCCTGAAAGGCGATCTCCCCTTGTTCATCACGTGCAATAGAGGTCCGCTCCACTACTTCTGTGAGCAAACCTTCGTGATCCACTTCGCAAACACCTCTTGCTACTGTACCGCTCTCGCTCAGTGTATTCCCCACACGATAGCCCACCATACAGTAGCGGTTGTGACCGCCAGCCATTGCCCGCAGCTCATCGCCCAGCACCTGGAAGCTCTCCGCCCCATAGAAGTCATCAGCATTGATCACCCCAAAAGGCTCATTGATCACCCCCTTGCCCATCAGCACCGCATGATTGGTACCCCAAGGTTTGGTTCGACCCTCAGGGCAAGTAAAGCCCTCGGGCAAAGCTTCCACACTTTGGAAGACCACCTCCACACCAAGACGACCCTCAAACTGATCGCGGTAGCGGCTAGCTACCTTTGCCTCAAAATCATCGGCAAAGTCCCGGCGAATCACGAAGACCACCCGACCAAAGCCAGCTCTCACTGCATCATAGATAGAGAAGTCCATAATGGTCTCACCACACGGACCCACGCCATCTAATTGCTTCAATCCCCCATAGCGGCTACCCATACCCGCCGCCAATACCATCAATGTTGGTTTTATCTCACTCATCTGTATAGAGACCTATATATATGTATTCCTTATATATTAATGTGTCACCCCCTCCCCTAGTCCGAAAAAGGCAAAGCCCATTCCACGCTGTAAAGCTACCAAAAAATATCTTAACAGCCACCGAAATCTCCAACACAAGCAAGAGTTACGTATTAGAAGAGTCTTACTACGAGGCATTCATCAGAGAGTCAATGGGTAAGGACCTCCGCGAGGAGGTCCGATTTGTCGTAGCCCCCACGTCGGAGGGGCGTTAGCCCCGAACGACTGGGGGGTAAGCAATGGCACACGTATATATTCGACCCCTTGCGGGTCGGACAATAGGAGCTAAGTCATCAAAGTTAATCCTAGAATAGGGTGTCCGACCCACAAGGGGTCGTAGGCTTTGGTCGCCTTATTTACCCCCATTCATCGGCTCTGCGAGCCTCGAATGGGGGCTACGACAAATCGGACCTCTGCCGAGGTCCTTACTTATAGACACCCTGTTAAAAAGCATACGGCAAGAACTTTCTTATGCGTCACCCCTGAACGCATGCAAGGTAGATGCACTGGAAAGGTCTTGCAACCATTGGGGAGGGGAGGGAGGGGGAGGGTGAACAACGGATGAAAATTTGATATTCTTTCTCATTCGTATATATAGAGAGAGAGAACGCAAATTGAAGTATCAAAACTATTAATTTCAAACAACCATGATTAAATCAACGAACGGACAAAAAAGGAAGCGAGAACTGAAAATATCTAGTACCTTAACTTCTCGCCCAGAACCCATCTGCTTTGAATCCCTTAAGGATTACCTCCTTTATCAAGCTACCAAGGGGGCAGAGGAGCGGTATGGTGTCCCACTTTCGACCAAGATCCAACAACGGTTAGCACTAGAGCTAAGAGCAGTGGAGGAGGCGGGCATCACCCCTCAAATTGCTATGCTCCACGAGCAAATAGTCAAAGCTAAGCAACAAGGGGTGCTAATCGGCAATGGCCGAGGCACCGCCCCTAGCTCTTTGTTGCTTTATGTGCTAGGCATTACGAGGGTGGATCCCCTAAAGCACGAGCTCCTCTTTGAGCGATTCCTCAACCCCGACGCCCTAGGCAAAGTGAGCATAGACATAGAAGTAAGCGAGAGAGGTACTTTGCCACAGCGTAAGGAGGACCACCCCTACACCCTCCTTTATGATTCTGATGCGATAAGGATAGGATGGCTCACACTCAGCCACCTCACATGGCTCCAAGATCGCATGGAGAAAATAAAGCATCGGTTAGGAAAGGAGATCCAACTTGAAGCGATCCCCACCGACGACCCCGATACGCTCCGATCCATTGGCAAAGAGCGTGGAGGGAGGTGCTATCTCCTCGAAGCCTCCCGCCTACAACAGCTTTGGAAAGAGATAAAGCCCGATAGCTTTAATGACCTAATATTCTCCATCGCCATCCTGTACAGCAAAGGGCAAGAGATCGCCCCTACCTATATCGCCCGAAAGCAAGGCAAGGAGCCGATCAACTACCTCCTCCCTGTAATGGAGTCATACCTCAGCGAGACCTATGGCATCACCCTCTACCAAGAGCAGATAATGCAGTTGGCACAAGCGATTGCCAACTTCTCCCCTGGGGAGTCGGATAGACTTCGGCTAGCATTATATCGTGGGCTAACCGACGAAGCTACCAAGATGCGAAGCCAATTTCTCGCTGGTGGACAAGAGCAGGGGTATGACAAAATAATACTCGAAAAGGTCTGGAGTGACTGGGTAAGGATAGCCCCCCTCACGGTCAATAAAAGTCACATCGTAGGTGCAACTCTGCTCGCCTACCAGATGAGCTACCTCAACACCCACTACCCCGTGGAGTAACTCACGATTGATTTTGCAGGTGCGGAATCAAGGGTTTAGATTCGATAGGTAAGATCCTAAATAATTTCCTTACTTTTGTGGCGTTATACTTTTTTTGAAAAACATGAAAGAGATATTGACTGCAACTTAACTACCATTAGTATCTGGTGGTAATTGTAACACTAGTAAGGAGAAAAAAGGAATGATTGTCATCATTAATGGCATAAAATACATTCTTTTGCCCAATGGAGTGTTAACCCCATTAGAAGTATATTAAAGGGTAATCTAGCCGTGATAAATTCATTTGTTAATTCAAGATATGAGCACGCTTCAAAGTAGATTTAAGCTAGTTATTATATTATTATTTATTCCGATATTGAGCTTTGCGCAGTATCATATTACAGGCACTTGCGTTGATGAGCAGCAACAACCGTTGCCTTCTGTTATTGTCAAGTTAACAAAGAGTAATAACAGAGAGGTCATAAAGCATACTGCCTCTAATAGTGATGGGAAGTTTCTCCTCCAACCTATAGATAGAGGGGAGTATCATCTCCAGCTTTCGTATATAGGCTTCAAAGAAGTTGACACATTGATAGTAGTCCAAAATAGCATTGATATGGGAGCAATATCTCTAGCTATGGACTCCAAACTGTTAAATGAGGTGGTCATCTCTGCTCAAGTGCTTAATAGCTTTGGCAATAGAGATGAAATCCTCTTGACCTCGGAAGCTCTCAGCGTGGGGAATAATGCTTTAGATGCGATAAGCAGCTTACCTCAATTCAAGAAAAACTTTATGGATGAGCAGCTCATTACCGTTGATAATAAGTCCATACTCATCCTAATCAATGGTAAGAGAGCTACCTATAGAGAGCTGCAACAGATTTCGTCCAAAGATGTACAGAAGCTAGTGTACTATAGCGAGCCTCCAGCTCGCTTTGCTCACGAAAATATTGGTGCTGTCTTGGAGGTTCAAACAAGAAGGAGCAAAAGCAAGAGCCACTATTTCTATCTTGATGCGAAAAATTCATTTACAACAGGGTATGGTACCAATATGCTGAATTACACTTACTCCGATGAGAATAATCAGTTTACAGTTGGGGGATTTTGTGACTACCGAGCTCTCAATGATAATCGCATGAATAATGTCTATAAATATGGCGATGGAACGAGCAATACATATGAAGGTCTCCCTGGTAGCTATAAGGGGTATTACAACATTGGACAGATGAGGTATAGAAGATATTTCAGCAATAATGCCTTCGTGATATCTCAGCTTGAATATAGACAGAGCCCAGGGCACGAGAAATATGAACAGAGCGTGACAAAGATCTTTAATAATAGAGAGTTGATAGGGAAGAGTGGGAGAGACTTAAAGAGCAATTATAATAGCTTAGCATTCGATTTGTATTACCACCAACCTCTAGGAGAGAATAAACTTATTGGCATCAACTTTGTGAATACCATAAGTAATTCAAAGTCCAACAATAGTCTGAACAGAGTTATGGAGGGAGCGAATAAAGATTACGATTACACTTACGAAAATCTGACTCACAATAAAGTGTACTCACTAATCGGAGAGGTTCTCTATCAAAACGACGCTTGGAACTTTGGTGGACTATTTAGCCATGAGCAGCTTAGGCAGTCTGTGGGAGGGGACAAAAGCTCTCCACAAAACATCTCTAGCAATAAATTATATGTCTATTCTGACTATTCTGGTAGACACGATATGCTGAGTTATAATTTGGGAGTTGGACTAGAGTATTCTGCATTAAAAAACGGCGAGAATAAGACTTTTCGCTTTGTGATTCCGAGACCAGCTGTTACACTAAATTACAAGCTCGGCAAATCAAGTTCACTAAGATTGAATACAAACATTCAACCGACTCTACCTAGTTTAGGATACCTAGCCGATTCTCCTATATCAATAGATGAGGGATATTACTTTAGAGGCAATTCAAACCTTAAGCCCTACTACACCTCAAGAAATAGCCTAGACTTCCGTTGGAATTCCAGTGATAATAATTTCTTTATTTCCTCTTCTCTTAATTGTGACTATGCTCACAAGCCATTTATGCCTATCATATCATCAGACGGAGACCGAGTGCTGAGAAACTATGAGGCGGTGAAAAATAGTATGATATATGGGGCGTCTGTTAGCGGAAGCGCTCGTCTTTTCGACTTCCTGACGTTACAACCCTATTATCAATTGGCAGTAAAGAAATATGAGACGCCAAATCAAAAGATAAATCACCAGGTACATAGTGGTGGTATTGGTGCCTTGATTGCGTACAGAGCTTTTCAACTTAGCTATTATTTCAACTTTCCATTTACAGACGTCAATGGCGATTTCTTAGTAGATATTGGGAGCAGTCATTTTGCCTCACTTATGTGGAAGCACAAAACACTCTCTTTATCATTGGAGTGGATTAATAATCCTAACCCAACTAGGTCTTACACTGCTCTGCCTCAATTTAGTATGGAGGAGAGTACTGTGTGGAATAACTTTAGAAGCCTATTTTATGTCAAACTAACCTACTATTTTCAAAAGGGCAAATCCAAGAGACATGAAAATGCTGTGATAAGTAACCAAAGTAGAGAGACAGGTCTTGTCACCGAAAATACAGCTAAATAGCATCCCATCTATTTTATTAATTGTTTTCCATATGTGTTTTCAAAATCAGAGAGATACCATGTGTTGATGATGTCATTAATGGAAAAGATTAGTCATCTTATCAATCGCTGTTAGGAGACTCGAAAAGGTCTGGAGTGAATGGGTAAGGGTAGCCCCCTTTACAATCAATAAAAGCCACATCGTAGGCGGTACTCTGCTCGCGTACCAAATGGGCTACCTCAATATCCACTACCCCTTGGAGTAGCCCACGATTGATTTTGCAGGTGCCAATCTTATTGAGAATGTTGCACGAAGTGCCATTCTCGCACATTTGCTTCAAATGTGCCGAGACTTTGTCGGAGAAAGATAGCCTTTGAAAGATAGGTCAGGTCCAGTACGATAGGAGTGCTGACTGACCCGCCTTTCAAGGGCTTTTCTTTGGGCAGCAAGTAGCAGGGGAACATAGGCTCAAGCGGGCTGTCAGGAGGCAATAAATCCAACCTTTTGTAACCCACTGATATACAGGGCAGTAAAAACGCCTCAGCCGAGTTGCAACTAAGCAATCGGTTAGTTGCAACTAAGCAAATGACGAGTTGCAACTAACCGATTGCTTAGTTGCAACTCCACTTTTGCTCTACTACCTAGAGGAAATTATGGGCTATTTATTTAGGAGGAAGGTACCTCGAGAGGAGGCACCTTTATCGGACAAGTCGGACAGGTCAGACGAGTCGGACCTTCTGTCTTGAACATCACGGTCGTGATTTTATTGTGCAGTCGTGATTATTTAGTAGATTTGCATATTATGGTGTGGAGGCTATAAATGTAAGGTAGATAGATATTTTATGAGTAGAGATAAAAGGGGTGGTCTTGGCAGGGTTGGTAGCTTTTGGCATTCGCGAGTGATCAGCATCATCAGTATCTCAATGGTGCTCTTTTTGCTTGGTCTGGTGGTACTCCTTGGTTTGGTAGGCAGTGGCTTGAGTAGCTATGTGCGGGAGCAGGTAACGTTTAACGTAGTTCTAACGCCCGATGCCGACCCCGACGAGGTGGCACAGATGCAGCGGGACCTGAGGAAAGAGCCCTTTGTGCGAGAGGTGGTACTGCACTCAAAGGAGGAGGCGTTGGAGGAACTCACGAAGGAGCTGGGAGAGAACCCAGAGCAGTTCCTCGGTTGGAACCCCCTTTCACCCACCTTTGAGATCACGCTTGGTGAGGCTTATGTAGCTTCGGCGGATAGTCTACAATTGGTAGAGCGCCGACTGGAGCAGTATCGACTGACGCAATCACTGGGGTATCGGCAGGACTTGGTGGATAAGCTGAATGATAATATCCGTGGGCTGACGCTGGTGATGGCGCTACTTTCGGGGTTACTGCTGCTCATCTCTATGGTGCTGATCAATAACACCATTCGGCTCTTGATCTACTCACGGAGGTTTTTGATCTACACGATGAAGCTGGTGGGTGCCACCTCACGCTTTATCCGCCGCCCCTTTGTCTGGTACAATATCTGGAGTGGTGTGATGGCGGCCATCGTAGCTGGTGGCTTCCTCACTTGGGGCTGGTATTATGTCCGAAATCATTATCCTCTCCTAAGGTCAGTACTGACCGTGGAGAGTGGGCTCATAGTGTTGGCAGTGGTGCTGGTGCTAGGCGTAGTAATCAGTTGGCTTTCAGCTACTGCAGCGGTAAGTAGGTACCTAAGAATGGATGTAAACAAGCTCTACAGAGCATAGTGAATAGATATGGAAGGCAGGGAAGATAAAAGGATCAAAGGATACGGCTTTGGGAAGGTGAACCTCTACATAGCTCTGGCATCAGTGGCGGTGCTGGTGGTGGGGTATCTACTTTTGGCCGGAGGTAAGTCGGAGGACGGAGTGAGCTTTAACGCGGAGGTATTCAATAGCACCCGCATTGGGGTGGCTCCTGTGGTGCTGACGCTAGGGTATGTAGGGCTACTGGTGGCTCTGCTGTGGTGTGGCAAGGGAGCGAAGAAATCTTCAGGAGAGGAAGAGAAGTAAGCTATGACGATAATAGAAGCGATTATACTGGCAATAGTAGAGGGGCTCACGGAGTTCCTGCCGGTCTCCAGCACGGGACATCTGGTGATAGCTCAAGCCCTGATGGGGATGGAGCCGACCCCCTATGTGAAGGCGTTTACGGTGATGATCCAATTTGGGGCAATCCTCTCGGTGGTGGTGCTCTACTTCAAACGTTTCTTTCGTTTTGACCTTCCCCAGGATATGTGGCATGAGGAGCGAAAGTGGCGGCGGGGGCTGAGCCGTTTTCGTTTTTACTTCCTACTGGTAGTGGGAGTGGTGCCTGCTGCGATACTGGGTCTGCTCTTTAATGACTGGGTGGATGAGGCGCTGGGCAAGGTGTGGATCATCGCTCTTAATCTACTGATTGGAGGTGTGGTGATGCTCTTTATTGACCGCCTAATTCGCAACAATCACAAGGAGGAGGTGACGTATGGCAAGGCTTTTGCCATTGGGCTTTTCCAGACCATTGCGATGTTTTGCCCCGGTATGTCGCGGAGTATGTCTACGATCGTGGGCGGTATGTCGGTAGGGCTGAAGCGCGAGGTGGCGGCAGAGTTTAGCTTTTTCCTCGCTGTACCTACGATGCTCGGAGCCTTTGTACTGGAGGTGATCAAGTTTTGGAAAAGCGATACGCTCTATATCCTTCAGGAGCATTGGGTCACGCTACTCATCGGGAATGTAGTCTCCTTTATAGTGGCGATGGTGGCGATACAGACTTTTATCAAGTACCTCAAGCGACACGGTTTTGCTGCCTTTGGAGTTTATCGTATCTTGGTAGGCGGAGTGATACTTGTATTAATGGGTATGGGGGTGGAGCTAGCCCTAGTTTAGTGAATGATGCAAAAGAGCCAAAGAGATCATAAGTCGCACGAAGTGCCTCAGAATATTTTTTCGGATGGTACCTTTGTGGTGGTGGATAAGCCACTCAAGTGGACCAGCTTTGATGTGGTGAATAAATTTAGGTGGCTACTTTGTAAAAAGCTCGGAGTGAAGCGGCTCAAGGTGGGGCATGCGGGGACGCTCGACCCACTTGCTACGGGGGTGGTAGTGCTCTGCACTGGCCGATACACGAAACGGATAGAGGAGGTACAGAAGTTGCCGAAAGAGTATACGGCGACGCTGAAGCTGGGGGCAACGACGCCTTCCTTTGACCTTGAGAGTGAAGAGGATGCCACATTCTCCACGGAGCATATCACGAGGGAAAAGGTGGAGGAGGTGCTGAAGCAATACGAGGGGGTGATACCGCAGGTGCCACCAATATTCTCGGCAGTAAAGGTGGCGGGTAGCCGTGCCTATGAATTGGCCCGAAAGGGAGAGGGGGTGGAGCTACAGGCGAAGGAGGTGCGGATTGACCGTATTGAGCTACTGGAGTACAGCTTACCCTACATTCGCATCAGGGTGGTGTGTGGCAAGGGAACCTATATCAGGGCTTTGGCAAGGGATATCGGGAGGTCGCTAGAGTGTGGTGCTTATCTGACCGCCCTTCGCCGTGAATCGGTGGGGGAGTTTAGAGCATCGGAGGGAATTGGGGTGGAGCAGTTTGAGGAGTATATTGAGGAACGTATGACTATTGACTAAGAAGGAAAAGGAGGAATATATGAATATGGCGGAGTATAAACTATCGAACTTTAATTTTAAGCTTCCTAAGGAGCAGATAGCACAATACCCTGAAAAACACAGGGATGAGAGCCGTCTCTTGGTACTCCATAAGGATACGGGGGAAATAGAGCATAAGCAATTTAAGGAGATCCTAGAGTACTTTGGAAAGGATGACCTATTTGTGCTGAATAATACTCGGGTATTCCCTGCTAAATTGGTGGGAAATAAGGAGAAGACGAATGCGATGATCGATGTGTTTCTCCTCCGTGAGCTGAATGAACCGATGCTGTGGGATGTGTTGGTGGACCCGGCTCGTAAGATACGTATCGGTAATAAGCTCTTTTTCGGTGAGAATGACGAGCTGGTAGCTGAGGTGGTGGATAATACCACGTCGAGGGGGCGAATATTGAAGTTTGCCTACGACGGCACCTACGATGAGTTTAAGGAGGCTCTTTTCTCGCTAGGAGAGACGCCCCTACCCGACTACATCCACCGACCTGTAGAGCCTGAGGATGAGGATCGTTATCAGACAATCTATGCTACGGAGGAGGGGGCGGTAGTGGTACCAGCAGCTGGTCTTCACTTCAGTAGGGAGCTGATAAAGCGTTTTGAGCTAAAGGATATACGATTTACGTCGCTAACACTGCACACTAGCCGGGTGATGTATGATGAGATTGATGTGGATGACCTCTCGAAGTACAAGATGGGGTCGGAGCGGATGATTATTAATCAGGAGACTTGCGACACGATCAACAAGGCGGTAGAGCAAAAGAAGCGTATCGTGGCTGTGGGGACTTCGGTGGCAAAGGCACTTGAGACGGCGGTGAGTATGGATGGATTTGTGAAGCCGTACGATGGCTGGTCGAGCAAGTTTATTTTCCCTGAATACCACTATGGGCTACAGAATGCGATGGTGACAAACTTCCATATGCCTTACTCGTGGTTGCTGATGTTGGTGGCTGCCTTTGGAGGTTATGACAAGGTGATGAAGGCCTACAAGACAGCGGTGAAGGAGGGGTATCGCTTCGGGCAATATGGCGATGCCATGCTGATTCTGTAAGGATAAGAGAATGGGTGTGAAGCAGACGGTTTTTATTGCCCTTGGCTCGAATATCGGAGATCGAGGTGCCTCGCTAAAGCAAGCTATCCAGCAGCTCTCTATGAGGGGTGTGGAGGTGGTGGCGGAGTCGCAGGTGCTGGAGACGGAGCCGGAGGGCTTTGAGTCGGAGCATCTATTCCTCAATCAAGTGGTGGAGGGGGTGACCGCTTTTTCACCAAGCCAACTGCTAGAGGTGACGCAAGAGATAGAGCGGGAGCTAGGACGGAGCGAGAAGAGCCACTCGGGCATCTACAAGGATCGGAGTATTGACCTCGACCTTATCCTCTATGGTGATGAAGTAGTGGAGCAGGAGGGGCTCACAATCCCGCACCCTAGGTTTAGGGAGCGTCTGTTTGTACTCAAGCCACTGGCGGAGATAGCACCCAACGTGGTGGACCCGGTGACGGGAAAGACAATACAGCAGCTGCTATGGGACGCCTTGTAGCACTCGATATTGGGCGAAAGCGAACGGGAGTAGCCGCTACCGACTTGCTTCAGATAGTGCCGAATGGGCTTGGTTTTCAGCCCACTCACGAGGTGGCTCAATGGCTCAAGGAGTATGCTGAAAAGGAGCCTATCGACCTGATTGTAGTGGGGGAGCCAAAGCAGGCCGATGGCACTGACTCGGAGAGCGTGAAGTATATTGAGCCGGTGGTGAACCGTCTGCGTAAACTTTTGCCAACGGTGGAGGTGGTACGGTTTGACGAGCGATTTACTACGGTGTTGGCTCAAAGGGCGATGATAGATGCGGGGTTGGGAAAGATGAAGCGCCGTGAAAAGGGAATTGCCGATGAGGTGAGTGCGGTAATCATCTTACAAGGATTTATGGAGAGTAGAATATATCAAGAGAAGTACAAGAAGAAGTAATGGAACTACCTATATATGTCTATGGCACAGAGGTGCTACGAGAGAAGACGAGGGAGGTGACGGAGGAGGAGTTCCCGTCGCTAGGGAAGCTAATTGAGAATATGTTTGAGACAATGTACGCCTCGGATGGGGTTGGATTGGCAGCCCCTCAGGTGGGGAAGGCGATCCGTCTCTTTGTGGTCGATGCGGATCCTCTGGGGGACGACTTCCCCGATAGCAAGGGCTTTAAAAAGGTATTTATCAATCCTACAATCACGGCGTATAGTGAGGAGAGCTGTACGATGCAGGAGGGGTGCCTCAGTCTACCAGGGCTGAATGAAAATGTAGATCGCCCCAAGCAGATTACAATTAAGTACCTAGATGAGCAGATGGTGCCTCACGAGGAGAGTTACTCGGGATTTAACGCTCGGGTGATACAGCATGAGTACGACCATCTGGAGCAGACGCTCTTTACCGATAGGGTCAACCCAATGCGGAAAGCGATGATTAAGCGGAAGCTACAGAAGATGAGTCGTGGGCAAGTAAGGGCTCACTACAAGGTGATTACGAAGTAGATATGTTGAAAGTTTTTTGGAGAGTGGTGCTGATCGTGATGGGGCTCCTAGGTGGGAGTACCCTAGCTCTGCAGGCACAGATAGATACCCAACGGGTGATCTCTGTGGGGCAGAACGCGATCTATTTTAAGGACTATGTACTGGCGATACAATACTTCAATTCGGCCATACAGAGTGCACCATATCTCGCTGAACCTTACTATTATCGCGGACTTTCTAAGTATTCACTAGATGATTACCTAGGAGCGGAAGCGGATAGCAGTGCCGCCATTGAGCGAAATCCCTTTCTAGTAGGCTCGTACTACCTTAGGGCCATCAGTCGGCACACGCTCGGCAAGGACTCCCTTGCGTTGGAAGATTACAAGGTGGTGCTACAGGATAATCCCGACCACAAAGGGGCACTCCACAACTCTGCTTTGCTTCGGATGGCACTGAAGGATAGCATCGGCACAAGGGCGACTTTGGATCACCTCCATCGCTATTACCCCGACTATGCTGAGGGGTATATGATAGATGGCGGCTTTCAGCTGGAGCGAGGGGATACAGTAGCTGCAATCGATCTATTTGAGAAGGCTCTTGCCATCTCTCCTACCCTTTCGGGGGCTTACCTCTCAATGGCAGGTATCTCGTACGACAGGGGGAACTATAGCGAAGCGGAGGGGTACATCAATCGGGCGATGGAGTATATGCCAGATAGGGCAGAGCTCTATCTCAATCGAGGGATTGTGAGGTATCAGCAGTACAATATCAAGGGGGCAATGGCAGACTATTCTATTGCCATTGAACTGGATCCAACCAATACCTTGGCACTCTACAATAGGGCACTTCTGCGGAGCCAAGTGGGAGAAATCAATGCGGCACAGGAGGACTTTAATAAGGTGGTGCAGCGGGAGCCGAATAACTACTTTGCTCTCTTCAACCGTGCTATTATCTCAAACCAAATCGGCGACTACCAAGTAGCAGAGGCCGATTTGGATAGAATCATTGAGCGCTACCCTACCTTCTTGCCAGCTCTTGTAGAGCGTGCAGATGCCCGAACGGGACAAGGGAAGTCGCAGGCGGCTCGGGAGGACCTTTACCTTGCCTCGAAGATGACCTACGACAAAGGTACCCTCCAAAAGGCCACGTCACAACAAGCAAAGCAAGCTGCACTGGCAGAGGAAACAGAGCGGGTACGTAGCGAGAAGGATGATAATATCCAGAAGTTTAGGTCGCTCGTCTATGCTAGCCAGCAAAAGGCGTACGATGAACTTTACACGGAAGAGCAGGGTATCCGTGGTCGTATACAGGATAGAGAGGTGTTGATAGAGCCAGAACCACTCTTTACGCTCTCCTACTATGTGGCGGTGGATAAGCAACTGAAGACCAATACCAATACGGCCTACTCCTCGGCCATTGGGCTACCTACAGAGGAGTATGGTGTGCTAGTGGTGGAGCATCTACCCCAGCTATCACAAGCGGAGTTGCAGAAGCACATCAATGCAGTGGATAGTTTTGACCTCAGCATCCCCCACTCTGCCGAAGCAATGATGCATCTGGCTCTCGACCAACTCACCATCAAGGACCACGATGCTGTGGTGCAGACGATGGGGCAGATTATTGAGGCGATACCCGATGACCCAGCGCCCTACTTCCAAAGAGCCACCTCGCGAATCCTTGCCTACGAGGCAGAGAGTGCTAAGGACGGAGAAAGGAATAGCCAAAATAGGCTCGGTATCAGTATGAATAGTACCCTCTCTAAGGAGTACCTCAAGAAGAAAGCTATTTCGGAGGAGGCACTTACCGACCTAAAAGAGGTGCTTGAGCTAATCCCTAATTATGTGCCGGCTCTATTCAACATTGCCTATATCAAGGCCTCCATGGGCAATTATAGCGAGGCGATTGAGTACTACAATCAGGTGCTTAAACTAGAGCCAACACTAGGCTCCGCCTACTTTAATAGAGGGCTCTGCCACTATGCTATCGGGGAGAAGCAACTAGGGGATAATGACCTTAGCCAGGCTGGAGCTTTGGGCTACTTCAAGGCTTATTCTATCATCAAGCGGATGAAGTAGGCGAGTGCCCTTTGATTTGAAAAGTGAAGAGTTATCAAGATGAGTAAAGAACTATCCATCATATATCAACAACTTACTGAGAAACTTGGTGAGCAACTCCTCTCTACCATCGCAGCGGCGGCGGATGAGGTGGGGCAAGAGGTGCGACTAGTGGGAGGAGCCGTACGCGACCTTATCCTCAAAGGAGAGCTCAAGCAAGACCTCGACTTCGTAACCCTCGGCAGTGGCATCCGCCTCGCCAAAGAGCTCTCTCAGCGCCTTGGCAAGGGTGCCAAACTATCGGTATTCAAGTCGTTCGGCACCGCACAAATCCACTGGCACGGCCTGGACTTGGAGTTTGTAGGTGCCCGAAAAGAGAGCTACCGCCAAGATAGTCGCAAGCCGATTGTAGAGGAGGCGACCTTTGAGGAGGACGAAGCAAGGCGCGACTTCACTATCAACGCTCTCTCCATTACACTCAATGGTGAGAAGCGTGGCACTCTGCATGATCCTTTTGGCGGAATTGCCGACCTACAGAATAGCGTGATCCGCACACCGCTAGACCCCGACCAAACCTTTTCGGACGACCCACTCCGTATGATGCGAGCAGTACGCTTTGCTAGCCAGCTCAACTTTCAGGTGTGTGACGAAGCCTTTAACTCCATCCGCCGAAATGCGAAGCGGCTCAAGCCGCCAGTGGTCTCCATAGAGCGTGTAACGACGGAATTTATGAAGATCATTGACTCTTCCAAGCCCTCGATAGGGCTAGGACTGATGCAGCGGACAGGGTTGATGGATCAATATCTCCCCGAAGTTTCGGCACTCAAAGGAGCCGAGACCAAGGAGGGAATCGGGCATAAAAACAACTTCGTCCACACCATCATAGTGGTGGATAACGTAGCGAAGGTGAGTGACAATAGTTACCTACGCCTTGCCGCCCTCTTTCACGATATTGGGAAGCCTGTCACCAAGCGATTTGAGTCGGGCATCGGGTGGAGCTTCCACAACCACGACTATGTTGGTCAGAAGATGTTGCCTAGACTCTTTCGTCGCATCAAGCTTCCACTAGGAGAGCGTTTGGAGTACATCCGAAAGCTCGTTCGCCTGCATATGCGGCCTGCTCAGCTCGCCGATGAAGGGGTGACCGACTCGGCTATTCGTCGCCTTCTCTTTGAAGCGGGAGATGATATCGACGACCTAATGACTCTCTGTGAGTGCGATCTGACCAGTAAAAACCCTGCGAAGGTGCAGAAGTATCTACAGAACTTCGCCCTGGTGCGAGAGAAGTTGGTAGAGATAGAGGAGAAGGATCGGATTCGCAACTTCCAACCACCCGTCAGTGGCAATGATATCATGCATATCTACCAGCTCACCCCACGGAGAGAGCTGGGCTTAATCAAAGAGCAGATCAAAGACGCCATCCTTGACGGGGTCATCCCCAATGAGAGAGAGGCGGCACTAGAATATATGTACAAGCTCGTGGAGGAGCAGTTCCCAGAGTTCAAAGTAGTCAATAGATTAGAGGCATAAGATATGAAGAAGAGTGGAATATCCCAGTTAAAGTTCAAACCGTGGGGCTATGTAATAGGTGTGGTACTGCTATTTTTAGTCATCTCACTTGCCTACTTCACCCCTGCTGCCTTTGAGGGCAGAGTACTCTTTCAGGCCGATGGGGCAGCTGCTTCAGGTACTGGCCGTGATGTGGTAGAGTACAAGGCGGAGACTGGCGAACGCTCTTACTGGACTGGTAGCCTCTTCGGGGGCATGCCTACCTACCAAATCTCCCCCTCCTACCCCTCGGCAGAGGGGATCAAGGTGGCACAGAACCTCTACCGCCTTCGCCTTCCATTCCTCAACTTCCTACCTGGGGATAGCTACCTGATATTCATGCTACTCATAGGCTTCTATATCTTCATGCGTAGCTGGGGATTAAAGCGACTACTTTCTATTGGCGGGGCCATTATGTGGGCTTTCTCAAGCTACTTCCTGATTCTTATTGATGCTGGACACATCTGGAAACTCCTAGCCCTCACCTATATACCACCCACAATCGCCGGACTGGTACTAGCATTTCATCGGCGAAAGTATCTCCTCGGCTTCTTCGTCACTGGGCTCTTCACTGCCCTGCAGATCTACTCCAATCATATCCAGATGAGCTACTACTTCGCCTTCGTAATGGTAGCAATGGTGGTAGCGTGGGGCATCGAGGCGGCACGCAAAAAAGAGTGGTTGCACTTCGCAAAGGCAACTGGTACCGTACTCGCTGCGGGATTAGTGGGCATTGCAATCAATGGCACCAGCCTCTACCACACCTATCAGTATAGTAAAGAGACGATGCGAGGTGGGCGAGAGATTACGGTGCTAGACCAGGCAACTGATAAGCAGGCCACCACTACGGGCCTTGACCACGCCTATATTACACAGTGGAGCTACGGCATTGATGAGATGCTTACCTTCTTAATCCCCGATGCCAAGGGAGGTGCCTCGGGATACATCGGCATTGAGGAGGCACAAAATGGGGGTGTTAGCGACCCACAACTCGTCGGAATCGTGGCGCAGCAGAATAGATATTGGGGCGACCAGCCCTTTACCGCTGGGCCAGTCTACGTCGGAGCCATTGTGCTACTACTCGCCCTCTTCGGGATGATCGTAGCCAAGGGACCGATGAAGTGGGGCTTGGTGGTGGTCACTCTGCTCACCATTATGCTCTCGTGGGGGCACAATCTGATGTGGCTGAGCGAATTATTCATCAATCACTTCCCCCTCTACGATAAGTTCCGCACCCCCTCATCCATACTAGTGGTAGCAGAATTTACCCTACCCCTCTTCGCCATTTGGGCCTTATATCTGCTCACAACCCAGCCACAGCTACTCAAAGAGCACAAAAAGGCCGCTATCATTTCGGTAGCCCTCACCCTTGGAATCGCCCTCCTGATGTGGGTAGATCCGAATCTATCAGGAGGCTTTCTTAGCCGTGCTGAAGCAGAGACCTTCAGCACCCTTACGGCAGAACAACAAGAGGTGGCACTTGTGCGGAGTGCCCTTGAGCAGGTGCGCGAAGGCATCTTCAAGGCCGATGCACTGCGTACCATCATAGTGCTACTATTCGGCATCGGCATCCTTTACTTTTATCAAAAGGAGAAGCTCAATAAGGAGTGGATGCTCTCCCTCCTTTTCCTACTCATCTTAGTAGACCTTTGGAGCGTAGACAAGCGGTACCTCAATGATGAGAAGTACCTACCACAGCGGAGCGTACAGGCAAAGGTATCCCATACCACAGAGGCCGATAAGATAATCCTCGCCGATACCACTCAATTCAGAGTGCTCAATCTTGCGGTGAATACCTTTAACGACGCCACCACCTCCTACAACCACCGCTCAGTAGGTGGCTACCATGCGGCGAAACTGCAGAGGTATCAAGACCTGATTGAGGGGTACCTAGTGCACCAAGACCTCAATATCCTTCGGGCTCTCAATACGAAGTACTACATTATCCCTGATAGCCTTGGCCGGGAAGTTGCCGTTGCTGACCCCGACACCTACGGAGATGCTTGGTTTGTCTCCAAGGCTCAAAAGGTGGATACCCCCGATGATGAATTTACCACCATCGGCAAGGTATCACTGCAGGAGGTAGCTGTGGTAGGAAGCGACTTTGCAAAGCATCTGCCCACCACCATTACCCCAGATAGCACCGCACAGATAAAGCTCACAAGCTATAGCCCCAATAAAGTTACCTACCAAAGTAGCAACGCACAAGAGGGGCTCGCCGTTTTCAGCGAAATCTACTATCCACACGGTTGGCACGCCACTATCGATGGAGCACCAGCAGAGATCTTAAGGGCCGACTACCTACTCCGTGCCTTAGTGGTTCCTGCGGGTCAGCATCAGATTGAGTTTGTCTTTGATCCCAAAACGCTGCACGCCACCGAGTTGGTGGCTAATATCGGCAATCTACTCCTCCTATTAGCAGGCATCGGCACCGTTATCTACTACATCCGACAGAGAAAGCATGGAAAGTCTGATACACCTAGCACAGATAGGATCGACGAATAACTACCTCCGGGAGTTACTCACAAAGGATCCCGAGCTACCAGCATACACCATAGTAGATACCCACACCCAAACTTCAGGGCGAGGGCAGCGAGGCAATAGCTGGGAGAGTGAGCCAGGGAAAAACATCTCCTGCTCTATCTTACTACGTCCGGAGCTACCACATGGGGTCACCACCTTCGACCTCAATAGGGTCACCTCGTTAGCGCTTTTCACGCTCCTCTCGCACTATATTCAACCCGCCGAGATCGCCATTAAGTGGCCCAATGACCTCCTAATAGGCCGGCGTAAAATCGCAGGTATTCTCACGGAAAATGAATGGCTAGGCGACCGACTCAACTACACTATTGTGGGGATTGGGCTCAATGTGAAGCAGACTCAATTTGGAGATTACCACCCAGTAGCCACCTCTTTGGCACTCGAAGGCATTACCTTTCCTGAAAACTACGAAGCGTGGCACCACTCAATGGTCCGAGAGATAGCTCAACTGCTCCAGCAAGAGGTGGAGCAGCTCGCGGACGATGTAGAGGTGCTCCGAAAACTGTACCACCAACACCTATACGGCTACCAGCAGGAGCAAGAATACCAGCTTCCTTCAGGCGAGCGGTTCTTCGGCACGATCCAACAAGTGCTCCCCAATGGACTGCTAGAGATAGAGTCAGCCACGAGGGGCAAAGAGCACTTTGCCTTCAAAGAGATCAGCACCATACTATAGTAGCTTGGAAACACGTTCATAAATCGGGCAGATTGAACAGGTACAGCTAAGCAAAAACCGAGATGCAACTAAGCAATCGGCGAGTTGCAACTAAGCAATTGACGAGATGCAACTAAGCAATCGGCGAGTTGCAACTAAGCAATTGACGAGATGCAACTAAGCAATCGCTGAGATGCAACTAAGTTTTCGCTTTCATAGCATGCTAAATATCAATGGGTTACAAAAGCACATTAGACCGTCCTATATTCAGCTATATTTTTCATTTTATTGCATAGATAAAGGCATTTGCATTCGATGACATTCTTAAAATTAGTAACCCAACGAGGTAATAGTTGGTACTTGCCACATATTTTTGTAACTTTGCCACGTTTTATATAGGTATATCCTATATTGCATAGAGAAGAGATAAGATGGATAAGTATAATCACTTGACACTTGACTTCACGCACCCTCCAAAGCAGACTGAGAGCTACAGCTTCCACCTAGGGGACGACTTCTTTGATGAGGTCGAGGCGACAGAGCTTTTAGGGGGTGACGTAGACCTCGTGCTCACAGTAGCTCCACTCACCGCCAATCGCTTCAAACTGACCTTTGGCTACAGTGGGATAGTTTCTGTGGAGTGCGATCGTTGCCTAGCCCCAATGGAGCTAGATGTAGAGGCCGAAGAGTATGTGGAGGTGATACTTGGCTCTGCTCTTGATGACGAAAACGACGAGGAAATCACTCTCGATGCTCAGGATCCAGTCTATGACTTTTCGTGGATAGCATACGAGCTCCTGGCACTAAGCTTGCCATCCATAAGAGTACATGAGGATATCAGTGAGTGCGACCCTGAAGTGGTGAGCCACCTGGAGATGGAACCACCCACAGAAAACAACCCACAAGACCCAATGTGGGCAGAGCTGAAGGAGAAAATAAATAAGAATAAAAATAATAACTAAATAGAGATTATATCAATATGGCACATCCTAAACGACGTCAATCAAAGTCCAAGACCCGTAAGCGTAGAACCCATGATGTAGCTACTGCACCTACTCTAGCTAAGTGCCCAAACTGTGGTGCTTATCACGTATACCATACCGTATGCCCTGAGTGCGGCTACTATAGAGGTCAGATTGCTATTGAGGTAGAGGCATAAAACCCTCTCTCCTTGGAGAATAATAAATGGAGCTATAGCCCTTTCGGCTGTAGCTCCATTTATTATTAGCATTCACTTATTGAGAATGTTGCACGGTGTCTATTCCTAGCCCAAGGTGTCCGACCTCTCACAAGGGGAGGTCGTAGGGGTGGGTAGGAGATTACCGCATTCCCCTGGTCGTTCGGGCTAGCCCTCCGACCAGGGGCTAGGATCCGTGCGACCGCAAGCGGTCGATTTACCTCTCTAGAGTAGATGATGTATCTTGTAATTAGAGACTGTTGCACGAAGGCGATCTGCTACGTTGCTTTCGGAATTCGGCTTCGGTCACGTACGTGAGTACGCTCCCTTCAGCCTTATCCTCAGCGTCTTGCATCTCATCCTTCGTTCAAAGTCTCAGCACATTTGCGTCAAATGTGCGAAAATGGCACTTCGTGCAACATTCTCAATTATGACCTAGTGGCTTTCATCAGGAAGAATGAGGGTCCCTTCCCCTTGAAGTGATCATCAAAAAGGTGGTAGCGATGCACCTTTCCCATCACCTCCTTTGAGTAATCATACTGGCTGTAGCCGATAAACTCCTGGCCTTGGTGTGCAGAGAAGAAAGCATGGATCTCATCTTGAGACTTGAGGGGAAGATCGGCTCCCGATATTAAGTGAAAGTACTGATAACTATCTCTACTGGTAGCAGCCCTCAAAAGGCAAACTCGGCCTCGAGCATTCGCACAGAACCCCATCGCACATCTATCCGCTCATCAATTAGGTAGAGCCGACATTTCTGAACCGCTAGCGAAGGGAGCTCTTTCACTTTTTTATCCACATGGACATAAAGGTCGTTCCGCTCATCATCAAGAGCAGAGACGAGACACTGCAGCAACTCAAAATCCCCATGAGCCAATATCAAGTAGGCGTGTTTCACTTCGACAAAAGTTTACTTTTAATAAATCTCTTAGCCCTATACAACTTGCGTGAAAGCGGAAAAAAGCTACTAATCAACTTATATTTCAAGCCATTTCGAAGCTTTACATCGTACCTATTTACAGTGTCCATTATCTCCTTAAGTCCTTCTTCAACTTCAAATTGCTCAACTTTTGAAAGAGGCTCTTTTAATGCAAAAGCACGAAAGTACTGAAGGATATAATTACTAATGCAGTCAGTTACCGCTTGTGGGGTATCACCATTCCATTCCTCAAGGAGTATTATTGCATTTCTGTAAAATGAATGTACCGCTTGGGAGTTAAATCCCCCATAACTTTGAGAGGTAGCCCCTTCCTCTCTTATATAATAGACATAAAAGGCTTTGTCAATATTCAGTAGCAGGTTCGAATGCCTGTAATACCGCAAATTAAACACCTCATCCTCATGAATCACAATTCCCTCCGGAAATTGAATGCCATATTTAGAAACAATCGACCTTTTATACACATTCATCCAGACCATCATTTCACCTAGCTTCACCTCCCCTTTGAGAAGTGCATCACAATAGATTGGTGTGAGCTTAGCTACTCCAAGATCACCAGCAAACTCACGACCGGAGCCACTAAATGTCTTTTGATAAGTATAGTGATAGAGATCGGCAGATTGTTGATCTATAATTTTTACTATTTCTTCGCAGAAATAGGGAACAAAATAATCGTCTGGATCACAGAAGGTGACGAAGTCGCCTGTGGCTAGTGACAAGCCTTTATTCCGAGCAGCTGAGACGCCTTGATTCTCTTGCTCTATATACCGCATAAAGGGGTACTTATCGGCATACTCTTTAGCAATGACACCAGAATTATCGGGGGTTCCATCATTGACCAAAATTACCTCATAAGGCAATAAGCTCTGCTCGACAAGGGCATCGAGACATCGCCTAAGGTAGCGCTCAACATTATAAATCGGTATAATTATAGATAGGGTAGGCATATAATATGCTAATTGACTGGTTAATTATTTGACAAACTTATACATAAATTCTGAGATGGCCCTCTCAAACCATAAAAAGGGAGCTCACTTTGGCTAGCATCGCTATTCGGGCAAAAAAAGCTCAGACCAAATCGGCAAAATAAATATTATTTGGGTACCTTTGCTCTGCTACTAAAGGCAAAGGCCATCACAAAGGATTTAAAATAAGATTTAAGAGCGTGGCAAGCAGGTAGCAAGAATATTCAGAGACAAGATTAATATATGGAGACGGTATTAAGTGGAATTCGCCCCACTGGCAACCTACACCTAGGTAATTACTTTGGGGCTATGAAGAGCTTCCTTAAGATGCAAGATGAGTACAACTGCTATTTCTTTATCGCAGATTGGCACTCGCTGACTACGCACCCACACCCCGATAATATCCTCAATAATACGCATACCATCCTAGCCGAGTACCTCGCTTGTGGGCTAGACCCCAATAAAGCTACGATATACGTGCAAAGCGATGTAAAGGAGGTGCTGGAACTGTATATGTACCTCAATATGAATGCTTACCTCGGTGAGCTAGAGCGTACCACCACATTCAAGGATAAGGCCCGTAAGCAGCCCAATAATGTCAATGCAGGGCTACTAACCTACCCTACTCTCATGGCATCGGATATTCTGATGCACAGAGCACACAAGGTGCCCGTAGGTAAGGATCAGGAGCAAAACATGGAGATGGCACGGAAGTTTGCCCGTCGCTTTAACCATATCTACGAGGTAGACCTATTCCCCGAGCCAGAGTCCTTTAGCTTTGGCAAGGAGGCACTCAAGATACCTGGCCTAGATGGCTCTGGTAAAATGGGTAAGAGCGAAGGCAATGCGATCTATCTGATGGACGACGAAAAGACCATCAAGCAGAAGGTGATGAAAGCGGTGACCGACTCTGGCCCTACAGAGCCCAATTCACCTAAGCCAGAGCCAATTGCCAATCTATTTACCTTCCTGAGCATCGTTTCTACACCCGATACTTACCAGCACTTTGATGAGGCTTACAATAAGTGTGAGATACGGTACGGCGACCTCAAGAAGCAATTGGCAGAGGATATCAATGCCTGCTGTGCACCCATCCGCGAGAAGATCATCGAGTATCGAAAAGATACCGACCTCCTTGAGAGAGTGGCCAAAGAGGGAGCTGAGAAGGCTAGGGAGAATGCCCGCCAAACAGTAGAGATGGCAAGAGAGATCATAGGATTTCCTAAGATGAGATAACACAAAAACAGATAAAGAGAGAACGAGAAAATGAACGGAATGACAGACAATCTGAATACCCTTAGCGGTAAGGTGATCAAAATACTTCCTCTTGTGTCAGGAGATAGCAAGCACAAGCCTGGAGAGAAATGGTACAGACAGGAATTCGTAATCGAGACCTACGCTCAGTATCCTAGGCAAGTATGCTTCCAAATATGGGGCAAGGATAGGATAGACGCTGCCAATCTCCAAATGGGTGAGGACGTGACCGTCACCTACGAGCTATCGAGCCGTGAGTACCAAGAGCGTTGGTATACTAGTGCCGATGCCCGCAACATCATGAAGGGGATGCCACAGCAGCAGGGCTACGGAATGCCTCAGCAACCAGGTTACGGGATGCCTCAGCCAGGATATGGCATGCCTCAGCAACCACAACAGCCACAGCAACCACAGCAAGGTGCTACACAAATGCCAGGCACCAATGCCCCATTTGGACCACAACAAGGGGGTGGCGACGACCTGCCATTCTAAATAAAAGCCAGAAAAGTGACAGTAGCTACTAGTCTTTCTCCCACGAGAAAGCTAGTTGCTACTGACCTATTTACCACCAAGCTACGGGGGAGAACAAGCTTTGGGAAAAGCTAAAGTTATATACAAAGAGAGATAAAAGGAGATACCTCCAGGGCATTCATAGCCGAGCGACACCAACCAACACTAATAGTACAACACAAAAACAGTCGACTCAAAACCACTGGAGCCTGTGATATCCTACTAAGAGAGCAGACAAAAGAAATCACAAAGAGAGAGAGAAAGAAAGGAAGAGATTGTTATGGGATTTAAAGAGGTGATGGCACTACGCCAAGAAGGAAACCTAACAGAAGCACTAACACTAGCCCAAAAAGACTACCAAGAGAATCAAGACCAATGGTCTGCTTCGGCACTATTTTGGGTATTGAAAGACCTAGCTACACAACAGATTAATGAGGAAAAGAGAGAGGAAGCCCAAAGACTGCTAGAGCAGATGGAGCAGATCGTGGGATATATGGGAGCCACCGCTAATGTGGCACAAGAGTCCCTCTCAGCTCTCCGCATGGAGTTCATTCCTCATTATAGCGAACTTGCTAGCCTAGCAGAGGAAGCCAAAAAGACAAAGAATAGAGTCCGAGTAAAAGAGATATTCAATACCACTCTCGAATGGCTCGAGGAAAGTAATGCGACCCCCGATGAAGCACTTCATCCCGCCTATGCTGAGATAATCTACTGCTTCCTTTCAAGGTACTACCAGCATATACCATTCGAAGAGTTTGCGGGTGCCTACAACCACTACCTAGCACTACATAATGAGCGCCCCTCAGAGCTACACTCTAGGATGCTTAAAATAGCCGTGGAGGCGAAAAGAGCATTTGGGCATCACCTAAACTTTGTAGAGCTTTTGAGCAAATGGGGATATGCCAACCTTCGCCAGGAGGACTGGCAGAGAGGCAAAGCAGGCTATGGTGATATCGAGCGTGCACTAGGCGAGGAGGTACTCTTCACAGCCACCACTGAGCTAACTGTCGAAGAGTCCAAAGAGGTACCGGAACCACTCCTCCAGCTACTCAGCGATGCAATCAGCTACTTCCCTGAGGATAGCTTAGCACAGCTTTCCAAGGCACGAATCATGGCACTACAAGGTGCAGAGCAGGAGGCTCTACTTCGCTACGAACTCCTGCTACAGGACAATGAAGAGCCTATGGCATGGGCAGAATATGCCTACCTCACCGACGATCCCGAGATACGCCTCGGGGCACTTTGCATGGCACTTAGGGAGGAAAAAGACGACTACCGCGAGTACATCACCAAGGCTAGGATCGAGCTAGCAAAGCTATTGATACAGAAGGAAATGTACGCAGAGGCACTCAGAGAACTCTCCTTTGTGGCACAGATCTGCCTTGAGAAAGCACGCACACTGCCCGAAGAGCACCCTGCCCTCATGGCAATGATCCCTAGCGATACCGTGCAAAGCAAAGACAATAAAGACCTCTACTATACCCTATCTCGCCCGGCATTAGCACACATCTTTAGAGAGTTACCAGAGGTGCCAATGATGGTCTACGATGCGATGGCGATGAGGCTCAAAGATCAGTCCAACCAAGTAGTGCCTATGCTCAAATTAATCACCCCAGAGGGCAAGACAGCACTTGTCACCCCCAAAGAGTCAGGCATACTCCCTGGAGACAATAGGGGCAACATCTATATGGTCAAGCTACTAGAGCGCCACCGCAAGCATACCAAGGTAGTACAGCTCACCCTCTCCGAAGAGAGTGATCCCAAAGAGTTATTCCCCACTCAGGTAGGGATGATCAATGGCTATAGCGAAGCACTACACGCCTACCACGTGATGGATAGCAATAGCCGTCACCACTACCTTCCTGGCCAGCCCAATGAATATACACAGGGAGAGTTTATTCGCTTTGTTCTTCTTATCGAGAAACAAATACGCAAGGGCAATAATACCCCACAAGCACGCGAATTTATCTACCATATTGAAAGGGTAAATCCTACCGAAGCCATCCTTACATTCAATCCTCTTAAGGCAGTGGTAGAGGATATCCGAGGGGATCAATACCTACTCCATACAGAGCAAGGCACCCCCAGCTTCGTCAATCTATCAGTGGCTCCAGTAGAGCTATCAGTTGGAGATAACGTGATCGTACGTGGCTTCCAACAGCGGCACAAAGATCGCTTTACAGGACAAGCAAAGTACAGCTTTGTGACGCTATCTATTGAGCCCTACTTCGAAGTGTAGTAGGCTCCCGATAATATAATATGAGAGGGTGCGTGTGATAACTATTCACACGCACCCTCTTTTTGGAGACTGTTGCACGAAGGCGATCTGCTGCGTTGCTTTCGGCATTCGGCCTAGGTCACGTACGTGAGTACGCTCCCTTCGGCCTCATCCTCAGCGCCTTGCATCTCATCCTTCGTGCAACATTCTCTTCTGTATTACAGCTAATCTATGATCAAGCACCGTGGAATTCGTACGTCTCCATAGTGTGCCTTGCGATCAGAGTAAATAGGTGCTCCGTCAGCTCATCGGTCACCTCCAACACCTTATTCAGCATACGGTCCGAAAACTCTTGTAGCAAGTCCTTAGCGGCTAGCGGGCGCTCCTCATAAATAGCAAGATACTCCTTAATCATCTCCTGCTCACGCTGTGCGATCTCTTCTTCGAGCTTCCGATAGGTCTCCTTGATGATAGGTGCATAGCGATTATAATCCACCATACCGAGTGTCTGTACATGGCGAAGCCGCCAGTAAGCCGACTGATTATCCGAAACACCACCACCTATTCTCCACGCTTCTGGATAGGAAGAGATGCCCTCATAGAGAGGCACAAAGATACCGAGTGCTGCCATTCCCTCACACATATAGTCCACCTGTGCGATCTCCTTTGGGAGGTTAGGCTTCCGCTGCAAAATATGCGTTTGAGTTGTGCGGAATATCGAGATAGGTCTCCACTTCTCCTTAGGATTACTGTGGAGATAAGGGTCGTGCTCCGTATCATTGTAGTGCGTGCGGAATGCCGCCTTGATATCCTGGAGGGTCAACTTCTTATCCGAGCCCATGAAGACAGGGAAGTCATTTTTAGTCACATCCTGCTCCTTGCTAGGTGTAAAGAGCTTCTGGAGATACCATACACGTGGATAGCTGTAGGTGGTATCCAGCTTCTCATCCCTAGCATAAGCGGTATGGAAGTCGAACTCACCCTCAAATAGCTGATGCTCACGAGCGAAGTCAATCAAATCGCTAGAGGCGAGATAATTCTTCTTATCCTTTGGGTCGTAGTCCCTAAACCGGCTCTGGTTGCCAGAGACAAAGTACTTATCCTCAGGGATACGAGTCGCCAACCAACGGTGCCCAGAGGCGGTCTCGAGGTACCACATCTCATGCTCATCGATAAAGCTAATCCCAAAGCCCTCAGCAATTCCGTACTCCTCAATCAAAGCGCCTAGTCGCTCCACTCCCTCACGTGCAGTGGTGATATAGGGCAGGACAATATTGAAGACACAATTCTCCCCTAGTCCGCTCTCCACAAGAGGGTCACAAGCGAGTGCCTTTTCAGAGCTAAAGATACTCTCCGTGGCACTCATCCCCACGCCGGCACGATTAAATCCTGCGCTACCCCACTCTCCATGAAGGTGGTAAGGCGAAAGGGCTGAGTAACCAATGCAATGCTTAGGGAGCGGACACCTAAATGGCGTCTCCTTTGCCACAAACTCCTCAGGTCCGTTATCAGTCGTCTCAAAGATCTCCAAATTCTTAGCCACCATTGCATCCCAATCCTCAGAGCGGGCAGCAATCATAGAGCCATCCTCCATCAATTGACTACCCACGATAATCGTAGTGCACTCCGAAGGATACTTCTTCATTTCTTCTTTCATACTTCAATCCTATTTTTAATTTACTTTCTTACTATTGAAAAAAGGGGCGTATCTAGCTGATACGCCCCTTTGTCTTTTATTCGAAGAGTACTTCATGCACGATTTCCGACACGGTTGGGTGTGGGAATACATGCCGTTTCAGTCCTTCGACCGTTAGATTTTCAGTCATCGCCATACCGATGGTCACGATGAACTCAGAGGCTGGGTTACCGATCATGTGCCCGCCAAGGATACGCCCATCGTTGGCATCAACGAGCAGCTTAAAGAGACCATTGCCTCCCTCATTCTCCACCACAAATCGGCCAGCAAAGCTAGCAGGTAAGCCGAGTACCTTGTACTCAACGCCCTTCTTCTGTAGCTCCTCCTCAGTGGCTCCTACCCCTGCAATCTCAGGGTGCGTATAGACTACACCAGGGATCACATCATACCGCATTGGGTCGCCCTCGCCACTAAGAATATGCTTCACAGCCACTTCCCCTTCACGGATAGCGGTGTGTGCCAGCATAGAGTGCCCATTCACATCACCAATCGCATAGATGCGAGGGTTGGAGGTACGGAGATACTCATCCACAATGATATTGCGCTCCACCTTTACATTGAGGGCATCTAGTCCTAGGTCCTTCAGCACCGCTCTACGACCGGCACTCACCAAGATACGCTCGCCCTCTAGCTCTTGCTGTGTACCATCGGGTAGCTCCACGGTCAACCCCTTAGCAGAAGCTGCCACCACCTTGGTATTGAGATAAAACTTCACGCCACGCTTCTCGTACTCAGCCTGAAGATGGCTAGATATCTCGCCATCCATAGGGCCTAGTATCTTTGGCATCATCTCCACCACTGTGACTGGTACTCCAAAGCTATTGAATACGCTGACAAATTCCATCCCAATCACACCTCCACCCACAATCAAGATGCTCTCAGGTAGCTCCTTGGTATCAAGTGCTTCACGACTGGTCCAATACTCCACCTCACTTAGACCAGAGATAGGAGGTACAAACGCCTCAGAGCCAGTAGCCAAGATCACCTTGTCTGCCACATAGCTTTCGTCATTGGCACGGATCAGCACCCCATCGCCATTCTCACCAACGAGAGTAGCAGTCGCCTCTACCGTCTCCACGCCAGCACTCTTGAGCTTCTGAGCCACACCAGCCACCAGCTTACGGACAATCTTAGACTTCCTCGACACCACCTTCTTGTAATCGGCAGTGATCTCTCCTTCTATATTGATGCCATACTTCTTTGCTTCCTTGATGCTATCCAGCATATTGGCACTATAGAGCAGTGCTTTGGTAGGGATACACCCTTCGTTGAGGCAAACGCCCCCCACCTTGTTTTTCTCAAAGAGTACCGTCTTAAGTCCAGCTTTTGCTGCGATAGCTGCTGCATTGTAGCCCCCCGGGCCACCCCCTAGCACAGCCAAGTCATATTTTTTCATACTATATATATTGTATTAGTGATTAGATATTCTGTTACCTCCACAAGATACACATTATTCCCCAAACTCCATCAAAAAAGATAAGTTGATGCAGGGGTTACGCATTAGAAAAGACTATTGTGCGATTGATGGGTGTGTGGTACCTCTTTATACACAGGTCTTCGGCACTGCGTGCCTTGACCTGTGCCTATTTAGCACGGACCTCTGCCGAGGTCCTTACTTATAGACACCCTGTTAAAAAGTATACGGTAAGAACTTTCTAATGCGTAACCCCTGTAAGTTGATGCAAAGTGCTAGCCGATTGGTATAGCAATTTGAGACGTTTACTCCGCAGTCATTAATCCAATCCTCCCCCTTGTGGAAAGTTGAACAAACTAATCTAGAGTGACCAATTCTTAGACCACAAAAAAATGGGTTAGGAGAGAGTGCAAAACGCTTTTATAATGAGCTGATAACCAGCATCCTACAAAAGCAAAATCTTAGTTGCAACTAAGCGATCAGTTAGTTGCAACTCGGCAATTGCTTAGTTGCAACAAAGCAAACGGTTAGTTGCAACTAAACTTTTGCTCTACTAACCCATAAGTTTAGATGAGGCAAAATAGGGGGCAAAAATCCATCCTCCTTTATTCTCGCCACAATTTCAAACATATTGCCCCTCCACCTCAAATATATTCAGTATATTTGTGTCACTGAATTAGAGACAAATTTTTATCAAACTTACAATAACCTACTATGGTGGAAACATCTAAGAAATTTGTGCTGGACAGCACTCTACCAGTTTATCCCGAATTTATCAAGGGAGTAAGAAGAGCACCCGACCGTGGGTACAGACTAACGAAAGAGCAGACCAAGGTGGCACTGCGTAACGCACTGAGATATGTGCCTAAGGAGCTACACAAGGAGCTAGCACCCGAATTCCTAGAGGAGCTAAAGACCCGTGGTAAGATCTACGCTTACCGCTATCGCCCTGAGGGCAATATGAAGGCGAAGTCTATTGACGAGTACAAGGGCAAGTGCCTTGAGGGGAAGGCTTTCCAGGTGATGATCGACAATAACCTTTGCTTTGATATCGCCCTCTACCCCTATGAGCTAGTGACCTATGGCGAGACTGGTCAGGTCTTCCAAAACTGGCTACAATATCGTCTCACCAAGAAGTATCTCGAGGAACTTACTGAGGAGCAGACGCTGGTGGTGGCAAGTGGTCACCCACTAGGTCTATTCAAGAGTAATCCAAGTGCCCCACGTGTGATCATCACCAACTCTATGATGATCGGGGAGTACGATAATATTGAGGATTGGGAGGTAGCTGCTCAGATGGGTGTTGCCAACTATGGTCAGATGACCGCAGGAGGCTGGATGTACATTGGGCCACAAGGCATCGTACACGGCACCTACAATACGATTCTGAATGCAGGACGTTTGAAGCTAGGCTTGGGACAGGACGACAACCTCGCTGGCAAGCTATTTGTTTCCTCTGGACTAGGAGGTATGAGTGGAGCTCAGCCTAAGGCAGCCGATATCGCTGGTGCTACATCGATTGTGGCCGAGGTGGATGAGAGCCGTATCCATATCCGCTATGAGCAGGGATGGGTGAATCACATTGCTCACTCTCTGGAGGAGGCCTTTGAGATGGCACGCAAGGGTATTGAGAGCAAAAAACCTACCTCTATCGCCTACCTGGGCAACGTGGTAGACCTTCTGGAGTATGCTTATGCGCATGATATTCATATTGACCTACTCTCCGACCAGACCAGTTGCCACGCAGCTTACGAGGGTGGTTATTGCCCTGTAAGTCTTACCTACGAGCAGCGTACCGAGATGCTCTTTAAGGATCGTGAAGGCTTTAAGAAGGAGGTAGATAAGGGGCTACGTCGCCACTTTGAGATCATCAAGAAGTTGGTGGCTAAGGGCACCTATTTCTTTGACTATGGTAATGCCTTCATGAAGGCTTGCTTCGATGCTGGCGTGAAGGAGATTTCTCGCAATGGCTATGACGATAAGGATGGCTTTATCTGGCCTAGCTATGTAGAGGATATTATGGGTCCTGAGCTATTCGACTATGGCTATGGTCCATTCAGATGGGTTTGCCTCAGCGGAAAGCATGAGGATCTACTGAAGACCGACAAGGCGGCAATGGATTGCATTGATCCTGACCGTCGTGCACAGGATAGAGACAACTGGATTTGGATCCGTGATGCCGAGAAGAATCAATTGGTGGTAGGGACACAAGCTCGTATCCTTTACCAAGATGCTCTTGGTCGTATGAATATTGCCCTGAAGTTCAATGAGATGGTACGCAATGGCGAGGTAGGTCCTATCATGCTAGGTCGTGACCACCACGATGTAAGCGGCACCGACTCTCCATTCCGTGAGACTTCTAACATCCGCGACGGTAGCAACGTGATGGCCGATATGGCGGTACACTGCTTCGCTGGTAATTGTGCGAGAGGATTTAGCCTAGTAGCACTGCACAATGGTGGTGGTGTGGGCATCGGTAAGTCCATCAATGGTGGATTTGGTATGGTCTGCGACGGCTCTAAGCGGGCCGATGAGATCATTCGCTCCGCTATGCTTTGGGACGTAATGGGCGGTGTAGCTCGTAGGTCATGGGCACGCAATGAAAATGCAATGAGCACCGTGAAGAGCTTCAATGAGACACACGCCGATGGATACCACATCACGGAGCCATTCTTGGTAGACGACGAAATTATTAACAACTTAATCAAATAAATGCAATGAAAAAGATCATGGAATGCGTTCCTAACTTTAGCGAGGGACGCAACAAAGAGGTAATGGAAGCCATCTTGGCTCCACTTCGCAACAAGGAGAATGTAGTACTACTAGACTACAGCAATGACGAGGACCATAACCGTATGGTAGTCACCCTAGTGGGTGAACCACAACCTCTTAAGGAGGCGGTACTCGAGGCGGTACGTGTAGCAGTTTCTAAGATAGATTTGACCAAGCATCAAGGCCAGCACCCACGTATGGGAGCGGTAGATGTGATCCCATTTATTCCTATCAAGGATGTCACTAAGGAGGAGGCTATTGAGCTTTCGAATGAGGTGGGTCGCATCATCGGTGAGGAGATCGGTGTGCCCGTATTCCTTTATGAGGACTCTGCCACTTCGCCAGACCGCAAGAACCTTGCTAAGATCCGCAAGGGTGAGTTTGAGGGAATGGCCGAGAAGATCAAGCTACCTGAGTGGAAGCCCGACTATGGCAAGGCTGAGCGCCACGCAACTGCAGGTACTGTAGCAGTGGGTGCACGTATGCCTCTTGTAGCCTACAATGTCAATCTTGACCACCCAGATGTAGAGGTGGCTACTGCCATCGCTAAGCGTGTTCGCTTTATCGGCGGTGGTCTTCGCTTCGTGAAGGGTATGGGAGTAGACCTCACTGAGCGCCATCAGTCTCAAGTATCTATGAACCTCACTGACTACACCAAGACGGCTATCTATCGTGCTCACGAGATGGTACGCATGGAGGCTCAGAGGTATGGTGCTAAGATTGTAGGGGCAGAGATCATCGGACTCGTTCCTAAGGAGGCTCTAGAGCAGTCACTGGCTTACTACCTGAAGAAGGAGGAGATCGCCGAGGGTGAGTACACTCTTGAGCAGCTAGCAGAGGAGATGACTAAGTATCTACAGCTAGAGGGATTCTCAGTAGAGCAGATCCTCGAGTACAAGCTCAAGAAAGCCAATGCATAATAAGGAGAAAGGTAGTCTCTACCTATATAATATAGGACAATTGGTTACCATGGCTGGAGGCCCCCGCAAAGGGGCTTCCGCTATGGGTGACCTTGCCATGATCGAGGGGCCAGCAGTGCTGGTGATTGAGGATGGAATTGTCACCTACGCTGGCAAGCAAAGCGACGCCCCTTGCCCTAAGGAGCAAGGGATGGAGTTTGTGGATGCCCAAGGGCAATGTGTGCTCCCTGGGTTTATTGACTCCCACACGCACCTAATCTTTGGCGGCTATCGGGAAGATGAATTCCAATGGCGACTAGCTGGCGAGAGCTACATGAGCATCATGGAGCGTGGCGGTGGTATTGCCTCAACGACCAAGGCAACTCGTGCGGCTAGCTTTGAGGAGCTTTCGGAACATGCCAAGAAGCACCTCGATGCTATGCTACGTATGGGCGTGACCACTGCCGAGGCGAAGAGTGGCTATGGTATGGACCGAGACACGGAGATCCGTCAGCTAGAGGTGATTCGCCACCTTGATGAGACCCATCCCATCTCGCTCTACCCCACCTATATGGGGGCTCACGATACACCAATAGAGTACAAGGGACGTCCGCACGACTACATTGACTTTATCATCCGTGAGATGCTGCCTCTAGTGAAGGAGAAGAACCTTGCTGAGTGTGTTGATATCTTTACGGAGAAAAATGTCTTTGAGCACGAGGATACACGCCGTCTGCTCAATGCTGCCAAGGAATTGGGCTTCAAGGTGAAGATGCACGCTGATGAGATTGTGCCGATTGGTGGAGCTGAGCTCGCTGCTGAGCTGGGTTGCCTTTCTGCCGACCACCTACTCAAGATTTCAGACGAAGGCATCAAGGCACTGGCGGCGAGCGAAACGGTAGCCACTTGCTTGCCTCTCACCGCTTTCTCACTGATGGACGACTATGCACCAGCTCGCAAGATGATCGATGAGGGGTGCTGCGTGGCAGTTGCTTCGGATCTCAATCCCGGCAGTTGCTTCTCAGCTTCTATTCCTCTACTGATTGCTCTTTCAACGATCTACATGAAGATGACGGTGGAGGAGACGATCGCTGCGCTCACCATTAACGCAGCCAAGGCAATCAATCAGCACGACAAGGTGGGTAGCCTAGAGGTAGGCAAAGCTGGCGATGCGGTAATCCTCAAGTACCCATCATACAAGTTCCTAAGCTATCACTTTGGAATGAACCTAGTAGACACCACGATTAAGAGTGGAAAGCTATACAAATACTAAAACTAATCACGATATGGAGAAGAAACTATTACAAAATCATACACTTGCAGAGTTTTGCAACGTTACAGCTGGAAGTGATCCAGTACCAGGTGGAGGTAGCGTATCGGCACTCGCTGGTACTATCGCCGCTTCGCTCACCGAAATGGTGGCGAACCTCACCATCGGTCGTAAGAAATACGTCGAGGTAGAGGAGGAGATGAAGGCAGTGGTAGAGAAGGCTAGAGAGGTGCATAAGGAGCTAATCGAAGCCATTGATAGGGATAGCGACGCTTATGACCTAGTCTCTCAAGCTTTTAAGATGCCTAAGGAGACGGACGAGGAGAAGGCAGCACGAAGTGCCAAGATTCAAGAGGCTACTAAGGTAGCTGCATTGGTGCCTATGGAGGTAGCCAAGACTACTTATGAGCTGATTCCTCTCATCGAGAAGGTGGTGATGAAGGGCAATCAAAACGCCATCACCGATGGCTGTATTGCTATGATGAACTGCCGTCTTGGTGTGCTAGGAGCACTGCTGAACGTACGTATCAATCTAGGGAGTCTTAAGGACCAAGCCTTTGTAAAGGAGCTTGCCGATGATTGTGAGCGTCTAGAGAAAGATATCACGGATATTGAGCATCGTATCCTCCAACATACTTATCAAGCCATTAAGTAAGCATTATGAGAGTTGTCACACATCAACCATATACACTTGATGAGCCCATCTCCTACGTTGTAGGTAGTGACAAGCTCACCATTGACGAGCTAGAGAAGATCATCTTTAGCAAAAAGGTCACCTATACCCTAGCACCCGAAGCGATTGCACGCATACAGAAGTGCCGTGACTACCTAGATAATAAGGTAGCGAAGTCGGAGAAGCCTCTCTATGGCATCACCACTGGGTTCGGATCTCTCTGCAATATCAGCGTCTCGCAAGAGGAGCTGACCACACTGCAAGAGAACCTTGTAAAGAGCCACTCTTGTAGCTATGGCGACGAAGTACCTGAGCCTGTAGTCAAGCTGATGCTACTCCTCAAGGCACACGCCCTTTCACTCGGCCATAGTGGTGTACAGGTAGCCACCGTGCAGCGACTTGTGGATATGCTGAATGAAGAGATCTATCCTATTGTCTACGACAAGGGCTCGCTAGGAGCTTCTGGTGACCTAGCACCTTTGGCAAAGCTATTCCTGCCACTGATTGGCGAGGGAGAGGTGTACTACAAAGGTAAGAAGATGACCTCTAAGGAGGCCTTTAAGAAAGCTAAGTTAGAGACCATTACCCTACAGAGTAAAGAGGGCTTGGCTCTGCTCAACGGCACTCAGTTTATGAGCTCTCACGGAGTGTACGCTCTGATATTGGCTCGTCGTGCTGAGCGGATGGCACTAAAGGTAGCAGCCCTTTCCCTTGAGGCATTTGACGGACTAGAGGCGCCCTTTACCCCACAGATCCAAAAGGTTCGCCCACATGCTGGTCAGGCAGTAGTAGCCAAGACCATCAGAGACCTCCTCAAGGGTAGCAAGCTACAGAAGGTAAGCAAGCCACAGGTACAAGACCCTTACTCCTTCCGTTGTATCCCTCAGGTTCACGGTGCTAGCTATGATGCTTGGCAGTATGCTTGTAAGGTGATAGAGACCGAGATCAATTCAGTGACCGACAATCCTACGATCTTCCCCGATGACGACCTTATCGTCTCTGGTGGTAACTTCCACGGACAGCCTATCGCACTGGTATTCGACTACTTGGCTCTCTCTATTGCTGAAGTGGGTAATATCTCAGAGCGTCGTACCGCTCAGCTGATCCTCGGGCTACGTCAGTTGCCAGAATTCCTTGTGGCTAAGCCAGGTCTCAACTCTGGCTTTATGATTCCACAGTATGCTGCAGCAGCGATGGTGAGCCAGAATAAGATGTACTGCTTCAATGCCTCTTCCGATAGCATCGTAAGTAGCAACGGGCAGGAGGATCACGTCTCTATGGGTGCCAATGCAGCCATCAAACTACTTCCTCTACTCGATAATCTTTATGCCATCCTTGGCGTAGAGCTGATGAACGGAGCACAAGCCTTGGCACTTCGTAAGGGCGAGGAGAAGACCTCCAAGCCACTTCAGGAGCTGTACAAAGAGTTCCGTAAGGTGGTGCCAATGGTTCAGGATGATGTGGTAATGTACAAGCAGATGCAGGATGCCGCTGACTTTGTATATGGCTATCAACTCTAAGAAATTGACGGTGTAATTGATATGGGCTAGCGAAGTTATCCGACTTCACTAGCCCATTTATTTTATAAGAATGTTGCACGAAGGATGAGATGCAAGGCGCTGAGGATGAAGGCGAAGGGAGCGTACTAGCGTACGTGACCAAGCCTGAATTCCGAAAGCAACGCAGCAGATCGCATTCGTGCAACAGTCTTTAGAGATATGAACGAGAGAATAAAAGTAATTGTGGGCGACCTCACCACGCTTCAGGTAGATGCCATCGTCAATGCCGCCAATGAAACTCTGCTCGGTGGTGGAGGGGTAGATGGCGCCATTCACAGAGCGGCTGGCAAAGGGTTACTAGAGGAGTGTCGCACGCTTGGCGGTTGCCCTACTGGTGCCAGCAAGATCACCGATGCCTACCTCCTTCCTTGCAAGAAGGTGATCCATACAGTCGGCCCCATCTGGAGAGGCGGAACGCAGAATGAAGATCAGCTCCTCGCCTCCTGCTATCGCACCGCACTAGAGCTAGCAGAGGAGCACCAACTCAAAACCATCGCCTTCCCCTGCATCAGCACAGGCGTTTACAGATTTCCTCGGGAGCGGGCCGCTAAGATTGCCCTCGAAGTGATTAAAGAATACCTCGCCACCAACCACTACTCCGGTACAGTAACCCTCTGCTGCTTTCTAGAGGAAGATGCCCAGATCTATCAAAAGCTATTAGCCGATTAAGCTAAAGAGTCTCGCAAAAACTTCAATGAGTGCTCTTTGAAGGCTCCTAGCTTTTGATGATCTACGGACGGGGTAGCCAGCTGATAACTAGCGAGCTCTTCTTCCTCCACAAATGCGTCGGCAGAGACAAACTGCTTGAGTGTGGCAAAGCGAGCAAGGCCACGCTCCTTATTCTCCACCACCACAAACGGCTTACCAAAGATGGTCGAGAAGACCGCTCCATGAAAGGAGTCGGTCACCACGAACTCCGCATTGAGGATATTCTCCAACCAAGTCTCCACCGGCTTCAGTTGATAGTCCGACACCTCCTTCCACCTGTCATAGACCGTCATCTTAGGCATCATCTCAAAAGCAGTAGTGCCTACCTCGCGAGCCACTTCCTCGGCAAACCTCCGCTTCTCAGGAGTGGCATCGAGGAGATAAGCAAAGACCTTTCCGTGAGTTTCCTCCCTTAGTTTCAACCTCTCCACATACTCCTCCCGAGAAAGCAACAGAGTAGGGTCTAGCACCAGCGTTGCCTCATGCACTAGATGCTCTTGGCAGAAATGAACCCCACACTCCTCACGCACCGAGACTGCATCAAAGTATCGAAGTAGCTCACGTGCCATTTGGGTCTCCTCCTCACTGAACTCCCACTCATCCGTCCCAAAAGACGGCGCATAGGCCACCCTCTTGATAGACGATTCTCTCGGCAAAAACTCCAAGAAGTAATCAGGCAAATAAGGGGAATACTTTGGGCGCCACGTCTGGTCACTCCCCACAATAATGGCACCCAGTTCTCTTGACACTACCTCCTCCCTCAATGCCAGCTGAGAAAGAATAAGTGGAGTAGTCTCAATATAGTTCTCAACAAAGGCATCTGTATAGCGAGTCATTGTCGCCTCTCTACGTTTTGTGACAGGCTTACTAGGTGACTGAGGATCACGAAGAACATAGCGTAGGTAAAAGTAAGAAAGATACTTTCGGAAAGTACTACGATCATCCACCCAATCAATTCGTCGTAGCGTCACTGGCCTATGCCCCTCCTGCCTTAGCACCTCCTGGAGAGCATAATTCTGTACAATACCACCATAATTCAAGCCCAACGGCTGAGTAAGAATACCTACTTTCATCATCCTTGTTTTCTAACGACCCTAACTAATTCCCCTATGAGTAGCACTGGCGAGGTGAGCACAAAGGTGAGCAACCAATCCTTCCACGTGAGAGGAGTGACACTAAACATCTCGCCCCCAAAGTTGACTATAAACAGCTGCCCTACCAATATCACAAGAGCAATCAACACAAAGCCCCTTGCCCCCTTAAAGTGAAATGCCGAGCGACCACTCTTAAAGGCACGGGCATTGAACATATTCCAAAACTGTAGCCACACAAATAGCGTAAAGAAAAGACTCTGCTCATACCTCGTAATAGTCGGCAAACCATCCACCATCGAAAATGAGAAAAGGTCCGTCATACTCCTAATATTATACGTATAAAAGAGGTAATAGAGCACTAGTAGTATCACGAAGAAGAGCCCTCCGACCATTAATATTCCACGCCCCATCGCCTTGTCAATAATAAAAGAGCTGCGATCCCTCGGCTTCTCATGCATCACCCGAGCAGAGGGTGGCAACGAAGCAAGTGCCATCGCCGCAAAGGTATCCATAATCAGATTGACCCACAGCATCTGCGTCACCGTCAAGGGCGTATCAGTGCCTAGAAAAGCTCCAGCCAACACAATCAAACAGGCCGCCACATTGACCGTCATTTGGAAAAGGATAAAGCGCTGAATATTCTGATAGAGCGAGCGTCCCCACATCACCGCCCTGCCGATACTAGCAAAGGAATTATCCACAATGGTAATATCACTCGCCTCCTTAGCGATAGAGGTCCCATCACCCATAGAGAGCCCCACGTGTGCCGACTTAAGTGCGGGGGCATCATTCGTACCATCACCTGTCACCGCCACCACCTGATTCCGCCGCTGCAACGCCTCCACCAATCGCTGCTTATCCAGAGGTCTCGCCCGAGAGATCACCTTGATCTTCCCGATACGCTCCTCCAGCTCATCATCACTCATCTCAGCCACCTCAGGACCCGTCACAACCTGCTGCTCCCCATCTCCATCTTGCCAAAGACCTATCTGCCGAGCCACCTCCCGAGCGGTTGCCACCGTATCCCCCGTCACAATCTTCACATCAATTCCTGCCGCTAGACACTCCCTAATGGCCGGTGGTACATCCACCCGCACGGGGTCCGAAATAGCCACAATTCCTAGGAAGGTGAGCTCCTTAGCCACCAACTTTCCTTCAGATATCCCCTCCTCAATACGCTCTAGCTTCTGATAAGCAAAACCCAGTGTACGCATCGCTTGCGACTGGTACTTCACCAGCCCCGCCTCAATTGATTGGCGGTCAATAGCCCCCTCCACCTGGCTAGAGAGTCCCAAGACCATCTCCGGTGCCCCCTTCACATAGAGGATAAAAGAACCCTCAGGCGACTGCACAATCGTAGCCATATACTTCCTCTCCGTAGAAAAGGGGATTTGTGCCACCACTTTAGCCTCCGAGACCATCTCGTCGATAGCCACCCCTTCACGATCCAGCCACAAGAGCAAAGCCCCCTCCGTAGGATTGCCAAATACCCTAGTGCTACCATCCGAAGCCTTGTCCAGCGTAGCCGTACTATTGAGCACCAACCCCTCTTGTACCAATCGACTCCCAGCTCCTTCCGCACCATAAAACTGTGCTTCCGCCACCGTCATCAGGTTCTCTGTAAGCGTCCCAGTCTTATCGGTACAGATCACAGTCGTCGCCCCCATCGTCTCACAAGCGTGCATCTTACGTACCAGATTATTGGTCTGCAGCATCTTCTGCATACTATATGCTAGGCTCAGCGTCACCGCCATCGGCAATCCCTCAGGTACCGAAACCACCACCACCGTCACAGCAATCATAATGGTCTGCAAAAGGTAGGTGATAAATTCCGACCACTCAAAAGGCTCCATACCACTACCCCAAAGGTAGACCGACATCCGCCCCACCAACACCAAGAGAGCAATGCCATAGCCCAGCTTACTAATCATACTCCCAAGCCGATCCAGCTGCTCATTGAGCGGAGTCCGCACAGAGTCATCAATCTGGGCAGCGTGAAATACTTTGCCATTTTCAGTCGCATCACCCACAGCAAAGACCCTACAGACGCCATGTCCCTCCACCACACGCGTACCACGCAATAGATGATTCGTTGGAAAAGTCGCCTCACTGTCCGAGGCCGTAGGAGCGGCCGACTTAGAGGCAATTGGTTCCCCCGTCAGCATCGATTCATCCACCGACAGACTCACCGAATCCAGTAATTCCCCATCGGCTGGCACCTCATCGCCACTCTCCACCACCACAATATCCCCCACTACTACACTCTGTTTGGGCACCTCCATAGTATGCCCATTGCGTATCACCCGCACCGGCTCATCGTCATTGACCTTATTAAGGATTGTAAACTCCCTATCAGCCTTTTGCTCAAAGTAAAAGGCCAAGCCAGTCGCCAGCAATACCGCAAATAAAATGCCCATCGGCTCCAAAAAGGCCTCACTACCACGCCCGTGATAGTAGACCTCGTACACCGACACCCCAATTGAGAGCAGTGCGGCCACCAATAAAATAATGATGGTAGGGTCTTGAAACTTCTCTAGAAACTTCCGCCATACCGATACCCGAGCTACCGGAGTCAGCAGATTGGCACCATGCTTTGCCCTACTCTCTGCCACCTCACTATCGCTCAATCCCTCCCAGTGCTTTATATCCATCACTTGCTAATCTAATCTATTATCCTAAGTAGCAAAGTTACACAATTATTAGAGACTATTGCGTGGTATAAATCTGTATCATCACCACGTCCGACTTGTCTGACTTGTCTGACTTGTCTGACTTGTCTGACTTGTCTGACTTGTCCGACTTGTCCGATGAGGCGTCCCCCGCCGAGGGGTCCGACAAATCCTTACGACAGTCCATCCTTTACGCAAAACACTCAAAATATGTTAAAAAAAAGGCCCAACTAGCAGTTTCACAGAGCTCGGTGACTATAATACCATAACCCCACTAAAAACCAACGAGTTATAGAAAATCAAGAAATCCATTGCAACTAAGCCATCACCGAGTTGCAACTAAGCGATCGATGAGTTGCAACTAAGCAATTGCTGAGATGCAACTAAGCAAACGGCGAGTTGCAACTCATTTAGCCCTCAGATAGAGTCCTGAATACCAACGCATTACAGACCGTCCTGTTTTCCCTCTTAACCCAGCTAATATTTCACATTATTTCACAAATATTGACCTTCCCCATCCGAGGGTTCGGACAACCTATCCAGATTGATATTGGTATCCTAGATCATATTGTCCGACCCACAAGGGGTCGTATGATTGGTGGGGCGTCACTAGTGGTCCCCTAGTCGTTCGGGGCTAATGCCCCTCCGACTGAGGGGCTAGGATCCGTCTGACCTCCCACGAGGGAAGGTCAACCCCAAAATCCCTCTCATTGATCCGACTTGTCTGTCCAGTCCAATAAGGCAACCAAGGGGAGCGGTCAAGGACCTCGGCAGAGGTCCATGCTAAATAGGCACAGGTCGAGGCACGTAGTGCCGAAGACCTGTGTACAAATTAGGCACAAAATACCCCTCGACCCCGGCCGAGGGGTCGGACAATCTATCCGGATTGATATGGATACCCTAGCTCATTCCCCAAAACACAATGAATTGGCACTCCCATTAAGCAAATATAATCATTAGTATTTCATCTTTATGAAATATTTTGCCAATTCAAAATAGATTGGTATGTTTGTAGGCAGTTGATTATCACTTAGAAGAAAGATTCCCCACGGATAGTTACAGTAGAAGCAAGGGGAAAAGCGACGCTCAATACCGCATAATGAGAAAACCACACTCTAGAGCTACATTGAGCAATACGGTAGAGGAATAGTAAAGGATTATAAACAAATACAATAGTTCCATTTTTTTGAAAAAGCAAGGTATGAATTTAAGTCAAGCAAAATGGCTCAGAAGTCTACTCTGTACACTCTTTCTGAGTCTTCTGGCACCTATGGCTCTTGCGCAGACCATTACCGTGAAGGGAGTGGTCACAGATGCGACACACAATGAGCCCGTCATAGGGGCAACTGTAATGCTGGTAGAGGATGCCTCCAAAGGTATGCTCACCAACCTAGATGGCCAATTTACACTCACGGCTGTCCCCGCTAACGGACACATCAGGGTCTCCTACATTGGATATAAGACCATAGAGGTGCCCATCAATGGACAGAGCTCCATCCAAATCGTGATCGAAGAGGATACAGAGCTCCTCGACGAAGTAGTCGTAACGGCACTCGGTATCAAGCGCTCCGAGAAAGCCCTCTCCTACAACGTCCAAAAGCTCGATAATGAGCAGCTCACCACCGTCAAAGACGCCAACTTCATCAACTCCCTCAGCGGAAAAGTGGCCGGCGTCAATATACAGAAGAGTGCTTCTGGTGTAGGTGGTGGTGTACGTGTTGTGATGCGTGGTAATAAGTCTATCGCTGGAGATAATAATGTACTCTACGTGATCGATGGTATTCCAGTAGGCAATAAGGCAGATCGTGGCGGTGATGGATCAGGATTTGCTAGTACTGCGTCAAGTGAGGGTATTGGCAGTCTCAACCCCGAGGATATTGAGTCTATCTCCGTCCTGACTGGTCCTTCAGCAGCGGCCCTATATGGAGCCGCAGCAGCGAATGGCGTTATTTTGATCAACACCAAGAAAGGGGAAGAAGGGTCACTAAAGGTCAACTTCTCAACCTCCTTCGAAGGCTCACAAGCCTATATTCTTCCACGCTTCCAGAATAGATATGGAAACAACGAAGGATCCTATCTTTCATGGGGTGCAAAGCTAGACACACCAAGCAACTATGAGCCTAGAGACTTTTTTGAGACAGGGCTTATGTTTAATAACGCATTAAGTCTTTCTGTAGGTTCCAAGGTCAATCAAACTTATGTATCGGTAGCTGCTATCAACTCTAAAGGCATCATCCCCAATAATAAGTATCACCGATACAATGCGATGGTGCGTAATACGTCCAGCCTATTTGAAGACAAACTTCACCTAGACTTCTCTGCTAGCTATAGCCGCGAGTATTATAATAATATGATCGCTTATGGTACCTACTTCAATCCTATTGTGGGTGCTTACCTATATCCTAGAGGTGAGGACTTCAACCGCGAAAAGGAATTTGAGCGTTTTAACCCTGAGACAGGTATCTACGAGCAGTCATGGTCAGTAGGTGACTTCGGTATGAACACCCAAAACCCATACTGGGAGGCATATAGGACACTCCGTCCTGTAGCTAGCGACAGATACACATTCTACGGTCAGGTGGGGTACGACTTTACGGATTGGCTTAATCTATCAGGTCGTGTACGTCTAGATAACACCTACACTGAGAGCGAAGATAAAAGGTATGCAAGCACTATTAGTACCCATGCTAAGCCAAATGGTAGATATAGCTACAAGCAATCTACCTTCAGGCAAAAGTATATGGACTTGATGCTTAATATCAATAAGAGCTTCCTAGATGACTTCAACATTATGGTGAATGCAGGATCATCTTTTGAGGAGTACGACACCAAGTCAAGAGGCTACGGTGGCGACCTACTCTCCTTCCCTAATAAGTTCACCTATACAAATGTCAATCCTACCACTGCTGTACCATCGGAGGATGGTGGTAATGATAGGACTAGAAACGTAGCCGTATTCGGCTCGGCCGAATTAGGTTGGAAGTCTATTGCTTACCTTACACTTACCGGTCGTGGGGATCAAAACTCAAGACTTATTGGCACCAATGACTCATGGATATTCTATCCATCAGTGGGTCTTTCATTGGTGTTCACAGAGCTATTCTCTGAGAATACAAAAGCTAAGATGAATCCTATCTTGAGCTTTGGTAAGATTCGTGGATCATACACTGAGGTAGGTTCACCTATTCCATTTGCTGGACTTACCCCAGGCTCTGTTACCCGCGACATCAAGGGAGGTGCAGCAGCACCATACGAGTATTATCCACTGCCCGACCTTCGTGCTGAGCGCACACGCTCATACGAGCTCGGTCTGGATACTCGCTGGGCAGGTGGTCTGATTAACTTAGGCGTTACTCTTTACCACTCCAATACCTACAATCAGCTCTTGAAGAAGAAGTTGCCTGGAGGTGCTGGCTACAACTATATGTTTGTGCAGGCAGGTAATGTACAGAATAGAGGTATTGAGCTAACGCTTTCTCTACAAAAGGAGTTTAAGAATGGCTTCGGCTTCAACTCTGTAATTACTGCTACACACAATAAGAATAGAATCGTTGAGCTCGCCAACGTAGTTAAGAATCCTATCACAGGATCTCCACTAGACTTCTCATTTATTGACCAAGGACGCTTTAGACTAGTCAAAGATGGCGAAATCGGTATGATGTATGCCACCAAGCAACTCAAGCGAGATAAGGATGGCTATATGAACTACACCAAGGGGCAAGCTCCTGTCGCAGAAGATGTGGAGCCTTACCAACTAGGTAGCGTCAACCCTGATTGGAATTTGGGGTATGCCCAAGGGTTCAACTACAAGGGGATCGGTCTTAACTTCCTATTCAATGCACGCATTGGAGGCGTAGTGATTTCAAAGACACAAGCTATGCTAGATAAGTATGGTGTATCCGAGGAGTCTGCTCTCGCACGAGACAATGGAGGCATCAAGATGGCCGACTTTACGATGGATCCCAAGGACTACTATACAGCAGTGTCTGAGCTAGACTCATACTATGTCTACTCAGCGACAAATGTAAGGCTCCAAGAGCTTAGGCTTTCGTATAGCCTCCCAAGCAAGTGGTTGGGCAATACGCTACGTAGTGCATCATTTGCAGTCTATGGGACCAACCTGCTGATGATATACAACAAGGCTCCATTTGATCCAGAACTTACTGCTGGCACTGGTACATTTGGTCAAGGCTATGACAACTTCCTTATGCCAAGTCAAAGAGGATTTGGGTTAAGCATCAACCTCGGTTTTTGATAAAAGAGAATAGCAGAAATCAGATATGAATAAAAGATACAATGCAATAGCAATTCTGGTGACTTCCTTACTACTTATAGGAGGTGTTTCCAGCTGTATGCCTTCAGATTTGAACACCAATATCTATGGCGTTACAGAAGAGGAGAATAATGCAGGTGGTCGCTCAGTGGGTAGCCCTGTGATGACCATTATGCAGAAGATAATACCTATCGGCACTCCAGATCAAACTACTGGACCAGGTAATGACCTGCAAGCTACAGACTTGATCTCATCAGGCAACTACATAGGGTATTTTGGGAATAACAACAACTGGAACTTCTCTATAGAGTCCAATTGGGCTTACCCAGACAACCGAATGGAGTATATCCTTTCCTGCCTGTATACCAAAGCATATCAAGCATGGAATGATGTGTATCAGACCATTGGAAAGAGTGAAAAGCCAACTGATCAGCAGATGTTTGCCGTGGCTCAAGTACTCAAAGTAATTGCCTGGACTCGTGCAACGGATGCCTTCGGACCTATCGTATATACTCAAGCAGGAGACGCTGATATTGAGCCAAAGCCAGATAGCCAGGAAGTAGTATATAAGAGTATGTTGGGCGACCTTGAAAATGCCGCAAAAATTCTAAATGCAACACCCAACAAGGTAATGGAGAAGTTTGACCTCGTATACAATGGCGATGCTACAAAGTGGACGAAGCTGGCTAACTCACTCATGCTAAGATTGGCTGTTCGCACTCATTTCGTAGCTCCAGAGCTTGCTAGAGAATACATAGCGAAAGCCCTTGACCCTGCAAATGGTGGCGTTATTGAGGCTGTTGCTGATGAGGCTGTTCTAAAGTCATCAAGTAAGATTACCCTACTTAACCCTATGCTCGCCTCCATAGATTATGGTGAGACTAGAATGGGTGGTACTATTTGGTCTTACCTCGATGGCTACAACGACCCTCGTATCGGCAAATATTTCAAGAAGGGTACATTTAGGGGAATGGAAGGTTACTACTCAATACTCAACACCAATGATATGCCAAAGAGAGATAGTGAATCTGGTGACACTAGTCCTTTCTTTGCTTCTCAACCCAATGTGGAGGCCAGCACTGGCATTTACTGGCTAAGAGCCTCCGAGGTAGCTTTCTTGAAGGCTGAAGCAGCACTCTATGGTTTTTACGAGGGCTCTCCTAAAGAGTATTACGAGAAAGGGGTGAAGCTCTCTTTTGAGGAGAATGGCTTGTCTGGAGCTGATGAGTATCTCACTCGCACAGTAAAGCCAACAGACATCTCTGCTATGACCAATAATTGGTATGTGAACTATATCTATAATAGTAGAATATCAAATAATAATGTATGCCCATCTTGGGACTACATGTCTACAGAAAAGGACGAGCAAGAGGAGCAACTTCAAAAGATCATTACTCAAAAGTATCTAGCCATGTACCCAAATGCCATTGAGGCATGGACCGAGTATAGGCGCACTGGGTATCCTTATATCCATAGACCAGTAGATAGAAGTGCTCCAGCACGCATTGAAGGTCCAGGGCTTCTTGCTCCTGAGCGATTTAAGTTTGCTTCAACCGAGTATTCAACGAATAAGAATATGGCGATTGTACCTGAGCTACTAGGTGGCCCAGATATTGGCTCTACGAGATTGTGGTGGGTACGTAAGGACAGACCTACACAGAATTAACCGAATAAAGCAGATAAAATGATGAATAGAAAGAATCAAATATTCCTAGTCACTTTGCTAGGTCTCATTCTCTCCTTTGTAGGCTGTCAAAACGGATTGACTCCCGAGAGAATTCCTTTCGAAAACCAAGAAGGGCTTAAGCGTCACCTACCAAAGATAGAAGTGACCAGTGAGGATCAATTGACTCCGACAGAGAAAGCATACTATGCTGCCATCCGTGAGTACAAGAAAACCCCTCACGTCAAGGGCTTTGGATGGTTTGGCAACTGGACAGGTAAAGGAGACAACCCACAGAACTACCTAAAGTTTATCCCTGATAGTGTAGACTTCGTATCTCTATGGGGATGTAGGGGTAATCTAACACCTGAGCAGCAGACCGACCTTAAGTTTTTCCAAAACGTGATGGGCTCTAAGGCACTGCTATGCTGGATCGTACAGAACCTTGGAGACCAGATGACCCCTCCAGGATTAGACCCATACGATTACTGGGTAGACCAAAAAGGTGGTGGAGACTTTAAGAAGGGTGTAGAGGCCTATGCCCTTGCGATCTGCGATACTATTATTAAGTATGATCTCGATGGTTTTGACATCGATTACGAGCCAGGTTATGGACACTCTGGATCACTCGCTAATTGGCTAGAGATTGGACCTGATGAGGGTCAAAACAATAATATGTATGTCTTCATCAAGACTATGTACGATAAGCTCAACCCCCTTGGCAAGATGATTGTGATGGATGGTCAGCCAGATAAGCTGAGCACTGAGACCTCAAAGATGATCGACCATTATATCTACCAGGCATATTGGGAAAGACATACCAGCTATGTTCAGCGTAAGATAAGCAAGCCTCATCTAACTGATTGGGAACGCAAAACAATCATTACAGTAGAGTTTGAGCAAACTTGGCGAAATGGAGGTGTCACTGGCTACATATCAAGTGCTCACCCTGAGTTCAACGGCAAGCCAGGAGCTCAGATCTTTGACTATGCAACACTAGACCTTCCTAGTGGCCTACGCATCGGCGGTATTGGTACCTATCACATGGAGTATGATTATCCAAATGATCCTCCATATAAGTGGTTGCGTACAGCCCTCTACATGGGTAATGTGAAATACCCAGGAAACTATCAGTAATAATGGACTCTATAGACATTGTAAGATGAATAATATTGCAAAATCAATAATTGTATCGGCATTAACGCTTGCGTCATTTGCCTTGACGTCCTGCCAAGATGAATTATACAATAAACCAAAGCAAGCTCCTGGTGAGCTAACTCGTCAAAGTGTATATATCAAGGGTGGTTCTACTATCCAATCATTCTTTGTAGAGAAAGAGGATGTAGTAGTTAATGACATTAAGGTCGCTTTGACTCACTTACCTTCCGAAGAGGTAAAGGTAGGAGTGGAAGCTGGAAATGCTACCCAATTGGAGGCCTATAACAAAGCTCATGGGACTACCTATGTAATGTTGCCTGCAGAGATGTATAGCATAGATAAAGAGATAGCTTTCGAAAGTGGCGAATCCATCAAATCTTTGGGCTTGAAAATTAAAGACCTCGTCTTTAATCCTGCGTACACTTATGCTCTTCCTATAAAGTTGACAAACTCAAATAAGTGCATTATTGATGCCGAGAGCGAGGTTCTTCTTGTCCTAGAGCAGAGAATCAGCACAAAGGCTCTTAGAATAGTTGGCTCTGGCTCGGAGGATGGATCTATGTTCCCCAACGACTTTAAGGTAGACACTTGGACACTTGAAGTGATGGTGAATAGAGCTTCATATAATGAAAATAACCGCTCAATCTGTGGTACCAAGCTGGTAACAGGCTCTAGTATGAACGACGAGATCTACATTCGCTTTGGTGACGTAACTATTAAGCCTAATCAGCTACAGATAAAGACTGGAAATTCACAGATTGATATTCCTGAGGAAGCTTTGGCAGCAGAGCCAAATACCTGGTATATGCTCGGCTTTAAGTACGATGGTAAGGCTAATTCAGTATATGTCAATGGTGTGAAAGTCATAGAGCGCGAGATCCGTACTGGAGCTTATGGACTCACTGGTTTCTGGATTGGCGGTAGCAATGAGCTGATTCGTGAGGTACGCTTCTGGAAGTCGGCACGTACCGACAAGGAGATCCTCGACAACACCTGGAAGCTAGTAGATGCCAATGATGATAACCTACTTCTATACTACCCTCTCAATGGTAAAAAGAGAAATGTAGAAACAGGTGAAATCACAGAGGACGAGTCTATGCTATGGGATTGGAGTAAGAGCCAAAAGCACCTAAGCATGCCTAGTGGTGCAAAGTTCGTAAATAACGGTAGCGAACCTTTTATCTTCCCTATTCCATAAATACTTAACTGAACAGTAATAGATAAGCCGAAGGATGAGCTCATTCTTCGGCTTATCTGCTTTTTCAGGACATAAATTGTTATCATCATTAATTATTGTTATCTTTGTAGGGAGTATGGGGAATTAGCTCATCTGGCTAGAGCGCTACAATGGCATTGTAGAGGTGACCGGTTCGAGTCCGGTATTCTCCACTTTCTTTATATCCTCGGCGTTACTGCCGAGGATTTTTGTTTCTGAATATAATGCTATCAGGTCTATAAAAATAGGTATCTTTGTAGTGCATTTGTGGAGGTGATAGAGTTCACCTCTTGGGAAACTGGTGTGAGTCCAGTACAGTACCCGCTGCTGTAAGTCTTGATGGGCTGAGAAGCCTTGACAGCACCCCGATCGTTTGCCACTGCCCATGTGGGCGGGAAGGTACGGAGGTGTATGAGATAAGTCAGAAGACCGACAGATGCATTTTACCGTATTATAAAACCTATTTAATCAACTTTCGGGAGTTAAAGTAAAATGAATAATCCAGTTCTTTACATCATTAAGAGGGATGGCGTGCAGGAGCCATTTACCCCCTCTAAGATTGAAAACGCTATTCTCAAGGCCTACGTAGCGAGTGGCAATGGAGATAATTATGGTGAGGTACAGCAGGTAACTCGCCAGGTATTGTCGCGCATAGAGCAGACCACCATTTCGGTAGAGGAGGTACAAGACATTGTGGAGGGCGAGCTGATGAAGGTGCGCCCCGATGTGGCGAAGCGCTACATTATCTATAGGGAGTGGCGCAATACGCAGCGGCACAATCGCACCGACCTCAAGAAGTCTTTTGATGGGATTGTACGGATCGATGAAAATGATATCAATCTGAGCAATGCCAATATGAGTAGCCACACTCCAGCTGGTCAGATGATGACCTTCGCGAGTGAGGTCTCCAAGGACTATGCCTACCGCTATCTACTCTCCCCCGAATTTGCCGAAGCACACAGGCGTGGGGATATCCACATACACGACCTCGACTACTACCCCACCAAGACCACTACTTGTGTACAGTACGATCTGAAAGATCTCTACGAACGGGGTTTCCACACAAAGAATGGGAGTATCCGTACTCCTCAGAGCATCCAGAGCTACGCCACTCTTGCAACGATCATTTTCCAAACAAATCAAAATGAGCAGCACGGAGGGCAGGCAATCCCCGCCTTTGACTACTTTATGGCACCTGGGGTATACAAGTCGTTTGTGAAGCACTTGGCAGAGCTGATTCCCTTTATGGTAAAGGCTAGAAGTGGTGAGGGGAACCTTGAGAGGAAGGCACTGCGAACGATGATTACCGACGCTGTAGGCAACATCATGCCGAGTGCGGGGGAGATTCGCGGGCTATATGATGAGCTCTCCAAGGTGACTAACGATGCTATCGCCTACGAAGATCTAGAGATGATGGTGGCGGAGGCTCGCGAACTAACCAGGCGAGATACGCACCAGGCGATGGAGGGATTTATCCACAATCTCAATACGATGCACTCCAGAGGCGGCAACCAGGTGGTCTTTAGCTCGATTAACTACGGCACCGATACCAGTGCCGAGGGGCAGATGGTGATCGAGGAGTTGATGGAAGCGACTATGGAGGGACTAGGAGCTGGAGGTGAGGTGCCAGTTTTCCCCATTCAGATATTTAAGGTGAAGGAGGGGGTCTCTTATTCGGAGCGTGACTATGAATTGGCAATGACCGACTTTGATGCTGCGATGAGGGGCGAGCTAGAGTTTGAAGCACCCAACTTCTATCTATTCCTAAAAGCGTGCAAGACCACAGCAAGGGCACTCTTCCCCAACTTCCTATTCCTCGACACCCCCTTCAATCAAAATAAACTTTGGCGTGCCGATGATCCTAATCGTTATCTGTATGAGCTAGCAACGATGGGTTGCCGCACTCGTGTCTTTGAGAATATCAATGGGATACAAAGTTCAGTGGGCAGGGGCAATCTCTCCTTTACCACTATCAACCTACCAAGGCTGGCGATTGAGGCTCGTCGTGCTGCGGAGCGAGAGTGCGGTTCGGTTGCTGACTCTGGTCGCATCTTGAGCGTATCTATCCAAAAGCTAAAGGAGTCGCTACGAGAGATGGCACTACTAGTTGGCGAACAATTGCATGAGCGATATCTCTACCAACGGAGTGCACTGGCACGTCAGTTCCCATTCATGATGGGCAACGATGTATGGAAGGGAGGCGGTGCTTTGAAACCCAATGACAAGGTAGGCTCGGTACTGGATAGCGGTACGCTGGGAATTGGATTTATCGGCGGTCACAATGCGATGTATGCACTTTATGGTAGGGGACACGGCGAGAGCTCCGCTGCGTGGGAGACTTTGCGGGAGTGCCTAGTGGTGCTGAATGAGGTGGCTGGCGAGATGAAGGCGAAGTATCACCTCAATTACTCGGTACTCGCCACTCCTGCCGAGGGGCTTTCGGGTCGCTTTACAAAGCTTGATGTGAAGCGATACGGCAAGATACCTGGGGTCAATGACCGAGAGTACTATATCAATTCATTTCATATCGATGTAAAGGAGGAGGTACGCATCGCGGATAAGATCAGGCTAGAGGCTCCATTCCACGCACTCACGCTTGGTGGGCATATTACCTATATAGAGCTGGATGGTGAAGCGAAGAAAAACATTCGTGCGATCGTAAAGATCGTGAAGCTGATGAAGGACAATCAGATTGGCTACGGCTCTATCAACCATCCAATTGACACCTGTAGGAGCTGCCACTATAAGGGAGTGATCTACGATCGTTGCCCAATCTGCGGAAGCGAGGATATCCAACGCATGAGGCGGATTACCGGCTATCTCACTGGTGACCTCGCCTCGTGGAACTCTGCCAAGCGTGCCGAAGAGCGGGACCGTGTAAAGCATCATTAACTAAGCTAATTAAAGATGATGGATGTACTGAAGCAACTACTCCTAGGTGGGGATATCGCTTCTTCGATGTTTGTACTCGCTTTAGTGGTGACTGTGGGCACTGCACTAAGCAAGGTAAAGGTACGAGGGTTTTCACTCGGGGTCACCTGGGTACTCTTTGTGGGGATATTGATGGGTCACTTAGGCCTATCAATGGATCCTCACGTGCTCTCCTTTGTGAAGGAGAGTGGGATGATCCTCTTTATCTTTGGTATTGGTATGATCGTAGGGCCAGGATTCTTTGCCACCTTCAAGCAAGGAGGCGTATCTCTGAATCTACTCTCTATCGCATCAGTCTTTTTCTCACTAGTCGTCACCTACCTCATCTACCGTTTTTCAAGCGAACAGATAGCGACCTTAATGGGTATTCTAGGGGGTGCGGTGACCAATACCCCCTCGCTTGCATCGGCACAGGAGACAGCACGAATGCTCTCGGGAAGTACGCCACAAGATATCGGCATAGGTTATGCCCTTGGTTATCCAGTTGCCATTGTTGGGATGGTGGTCACCCTTTCAATCATCAAGTGGATCTTTAAGATTGATGTGGCACGTGAGGAGAAGGAATTGGAGGAGAGGGAGCAGGCGAAGAAACGAGAAGCCCTAGTCTACTCTCTAGAAGTAACCAATCCAGCCCTCTTCGGGATGGATATCTACCACGTAAAGATGCTATTAGAGAAGTACGAGGTAGTCATCTCTCGTATCTTGCACGAAGGCACTGGCGAGGTGGAGATGGCTAGCTCCAATTCAAAAATCTACGAAGGCGATAAGCTCTTGGTTATCTCGGAGCAAGACGAGGTGGAGACCATCGCTGCCTTCGTAGGTCGTCGGCTCGAGATGAGCGATGCCACTTGGTTTAAGCTCGATAATACCTTGGTATCGCACCGTGTGCTAGTGACGCACCCCAATATCACCGGCAAGAGCATTGAGCAACTCAAGTTTAGGACACTCTACAATGTCAATGTCTCACGCCTTTATCGTGCAGGCGTCCACTTAATCGCTAAGCCCGACCTTCGCCTACAAGTAGGTGATACGGTGGTGATTGTGGGGCAAGAGGAGGACGTAAAACATGTGGAGAAGATACTCGGCAACTCAGCTACCAACCTAAGGCGACCCAATCTGCTGGTGCTCTTCTTGGCACTACTGCTAGGTGTGCTCGTTGGGAGCTTGGAGATACAGCTCTCCGGAATGAGTATGCCGGTGAAGCTCGGCTTTTCAGGCGGCACACTGATTGTAGCCATATTACTGAGCAACTTCGGAACAAAGTTTAGGCTCAACACTCACAACACCGAGAGTGCCAATATGATGATACGGGAGATAGGGATTACCCTCTTCCTAGCTTGCGTAGGACTGAGTGTCGGGGGTAGCTTTGTGGAAAAGCTCATGAGTGGTGGCTTAGTGTGGATGGGCTATGCGGCACTGATGATGTTGATTCCGCTTTGGATCACCCTCGTGATTGGACGCCTTTGGCTCAAGCTAGATTACTTCACCCTCTTAGGGTATGTGGCAGGAAATATGACCTTTGCCCCAGCCCTATCGCTTACCCCCGATGCCACTAAAAACAATATCCCATCGGTGGTCTATGCTACCGTCTATCCAGTCACCCTCTTCCTACGAGTGATGGTGGCACAGTGGATGATCTTACTACTTACCTAGGTGGTATGCTCCATCTGCTCAAGGTAATTCCCGAGACCATCCTCGATGGCGATGGGATAAGGTATAGCATCTACTTGGCAGGGTGCCGACACGCCTGCCCTGGTTGCCACAACCCGCTCAGCTGGTCGCCACAGGCAGGAGAGCCACTGACGGAGGAGCGGATAGGCAACATAATAGAGGAGATTAAGGGCAACTTCCTACTCGATGGCGTCACATTTAGTGGCGGAGACCCCTTCTATAACCCCACCGACTTCGGTTCTCTACTCAGAAGAGTGCGAGAGGAGACGGGACTAAGCATCTGGTGTTACACAGGCTACCTTTACGAAGAACTGCTGGCAGATCCAGAGCGAGCACCGCTACTAGAGTGGATCGATGTACTAGTCGATGGCCCCTTTGAGAAGCGATTGTACGACCCCACCCTTTCCTTCAGAGGCAGTAGCAACCAACGAATTATCCACCTAAAAGCTAAGCGATAGGTCTAGCTTCACTCCCCATGGACCTTTGGAGTGAGCCTTAAGCGGAGAGAGGCGACGATAGACGTCAATGCGCACCACCTTGAGTATATTCTCCAACCCAAAGCCCACCTCAGCATAGACTTGGTCCTGCATCTCAGTAGTATGCACAGGGAGTACGAATAATTCATTACCCGTAGCTTGTCGGTTCTTAGCAGTGAGGTTACCATAGAGGAAGTTGGCCGTCAGCACGCCCCGAAGTCGCAACTTATTGATCAACGGGATACGGTCAAAGACCACGCCACGCATATGGTATTCCATAAAGGCCGTCAGCCACTCATCAGCGACGAACTCCAAAGGGTTGAGCAATTGGAACGTATTGTGCTTGTGCATAATTCCGATATTAGCCGGTGGCGTATACAAGACAGGAAAGGGCACCGAGCTCCATAGCTTCCCCACCGTCACTTGATAGTCCAGACGACCAAAGACCCCCATCCAGAGTCTCTGCTCAGCCGATAGCTCCGTTCGCTGCCTACGGAAGTCACCCCCCAACCATTTATCCGCCCACTCATGGCGAAGCTTTAGCACCGGTACCTCGCGATATACATTCGCGTAGTGCCGGTGTCTTTGCATAGAGCCATCAAAGATACGCTCCCCAATAGCCCACCGTAGCTCTACACCCGAATAAACATCGGTGATCTTAGGCAGCTTCTGCAGAGAGTGGTCGTGATTAACCCGCACAAAATCAAGCGGCCCACTCGCCCTATCCTCCCTATAGCTAGCATAAAGCCTGAGAGAGAGACTTGCATTGAAGTCCTTTAGATACTCCAGAGTTAAGAGATTTCGATAAGAGGTAGTCGCCAGATACGATACCCCTACATCATAGAGGATATTATCTCGGTCGTTATTCTGTACCTCAAGACCTGGAATATAGATATCGTGCTGGTAGCTCAGCGATAGCTCGTGCTGAGGAAACTCCTCCCTAAAGTAGCGCTTTGGTCTAAAAGAATAGGCGTAGCCAATGCCATACTTAGGGCGTCGATCCTTAAATCCATAGGCAAGATACCCATTAAAGAAGTGACGGTGCGAGAGATAACCGGTAGTCCTTCCCCCCACCTTGATACGTAGCCCCTCCGTATGATTGGCATTGACCAGCTCATTCACCGGCCCGAAGTCAAATCGACTCCCCCCATAAATTTTACTGTAGTCCCACTTCGTACGAATGTAATTAAGGCTCACCATATCCACCAACTCCAGTACCACACGCTGCCACCCTAGCTGTTTGAATTGGTCCATAAACCTCCGCAGGCCATCGCTGGTGGTCAGTAGGTTTCGGGCAATGGCAGAAGAGATAACTGGCTTTGCTAACTCCCTATCCTGCCAGTCATTAAAAGGCTGCTTCAGAGCGATGATCTCGGCGTCAGGCGATTGCTCGCCATACTCATCGTAGTGCCTTGATTGCTCCACATAGAGAGAGAGTAGATTGATAAATAGCTTCAAATTACCCACAAGACGCTCCTCCTTGAGGTGCCACCCCACCGAGGTCTTCACAAATTGTTGCTGCAGACGAAGATCCTCCACGAAGTTAATATCGATTTGCTTCGGAAAGATAAGGTAAGAATTGAGCAATCGCGGGCCATGATCCTCCACAATCAGCAACCGTCCAGAAAAAGAAGGGGCATGGGGCTGACGTGGGATAAAGTCCACCACCTGAGCCACGTACCCCGCCGATATAATGGTATCTGTAAGATAGTACTTGTAGTGGTGTCTTGCCTGCTCCGAAAGAGGCGCAGGGAGCTTGGTATCTAGTATCTTCACATGCTTCTCAAAGAGGTCCACCTTGGAGAATAGCTCCTCTAGTCGCACACTCTGAGAGCCATCACTGATGTTTTGGTCCAAACCATTATGCTGACTATATAGGATCGCTTCATTGAGCTGCTGCGTCGTATGATTGTACCCCTTGAGATAGACCTTTTGGTACTCCGAAAGCGGTAAGACAGGCGTACCATCAATATGCGAACGAATCAAGTAGCGATCAAAGAAAGGCACCACCTTACGCAGTGCACCCCGCCACTTATCCACCCGACCAAGCGCCAGAAGCAATTGCTCCGACTGCTGAAAGCTATAATCCAACTGCCGTGCCGCCCTATCGGCACGCTCCCGCGCAGCAGTCCGCTCAATCAGGGCTACCGCATCATTATCCTCCTCATACTTAGTGTGGCTACCCAACACGAGCAATTCAGGCATCACTACAGGAGCCAACTCCTGTGCTTCTACTACCAGTGCGGAAAGTAGCGAAAAGAGTAGAAGTAAGTAGCGAAGCCCTCCACGCATAGTCCACCTCCTCTCTATACGGCGTGAGCTGTGACAAGCGTACCTATCTTCCCGAGGTCGGTAAAGTCATTGCTGATAAATTGTTGCAACTGATCTGTCGTCACATCAGCGATCATCTCCCCATTGTGTGCAATCGATATCTCCCCACGCTCCTCACTGATGATGATTACCTTCGCATCCGTTGCTTGCGACATTCCTAGTCCCGAACGGTGCCTTAGCCCCATCTCCTTCGGTAGCTCTTGCCCCTGTGCTACAGGCAGAATACAGGCCGCCGCCACGATGGTATAGTCACGGATAATCATCGCCCCATCATGTAGCGGAGCATTCTTAAAGAATATATTCTCTATCAACCGCGAATTGACCTGCGCATTGATAATCTCCCCCGTATGGATATACTGCTCCAGACTGGTGCCCTGCTCAATCACGATGAGGGCACCGGTCTTTTTCTTTGCCATATTGGCACAGGCAAAAGAGATCATTCCGATAAAGCTCTGCTCCCGACTCACCTCCACATTTTTCTCAGGCTTAAAGAGTCGGCGAATAAATCGCCACCTCTGCGTACTACCAAGCAGGGTAAGGAAGCCCTTTATCTCATCCTGAAATATAATGACGATCACCACAATCCCCACACTAAAGAGAGCATCCAATATTCCCCCAAGCACCCTCATGCGGAGAATCTGAGAAGTGACAATCCAAATGAGGATCAGCGAGATAATTCCCCCAAAGATCGTGGCACTACCACTCTTTCGGAGCACATCATAGACATAGTAGAGCAATAGCCCCACTAGTAGGATATCCATAAAATCCTTAAAGGAAAACGCCAACCACTCCATACCCCTATTGCTTAGCTTAGTCGCTTAATCTCCTGTACCATCTTCATCGCTTCCCACGCCTCCCGCACGTCGTGCACACGGATAAAGTGCGCCCCATGAAGAAGCGCATAGGTATTTAGCACCGTGGTACCATTCAGTGCCTCAGCTGGGGTAGTGCCAAAGTATCTATAGATCATACTCTTACGGCTAATCCCCACATAGAGAGGATAGTCGAGTACCCTAAACTTATCGAGGTCACTCATCAGCTCATAGTTTTGCTCCGTCGTTTTGCTAAAGCCAAAGCCAGGGTCGAGGATGATATGCTCCTTCCGAAGCCCCAGCTCCCTCAGCTTCTCGATCGTCACCAGTAGCTCCTCAATCACCCCATCGGCCACACGCCCCTTGTACTCACAGAGGCTCTGCATCGTCTTGGGCGTACCCCGCATATGCATCAGCACATAAGGTACCTGTAGCTCCGCCACCGTCTGCAGCATCAGTGGGTCAATACGCCCACCCGAAACATCATTAATCACATCTGCCCCACCCTCTTCTACCGACTTACGTGCCACCGAAGCGGTAAAGGTATCGACACTCACTGGCAGATCAGGGTACTCCTTCTTCAGTATATCCAATACCTCCTTCACCCGTCGCCACTCCTCCTCCTCAGAGACCTCCGCAGCATCAGGCCTAGAGCTGTACCCCCCCACATCAATCATCTTACCCCCTTGGGCAATGATCTCCTCAATCCGTTGGTGTATATTTCGTTCACCCTCAATGCGACTTCCGGCATAAAATGAATCGGGTGTATGATTGAGGATACCTATGATCATAGGCTCCTCCGTAAGGTTATATGGCCGACCCTTAAAGGTCATCACTACATCTGGCATAGCTTCACTCCTTTCCACTAATTAATATCTACCTACAAAAGTAAATAAAACTAACTACTCCACCAAGCTACCGAATAGCAAGTGTTATCTGTCTACTCCTTCAACGTGTGGGCAATAACAGCCTTTTCTGAGATATGTAACGAAATCTTAATTTACAATATCACCAATCTACATTGTTTTAGGTAACTTTGCAATTGAATTAGATTGACCATTGTAGATTATTATTTGAGACAACAATTTATAAACTAAAAAGCAAACTTATGAAACAGTTTTATAGGCTTATAATGCTTTCGCTTTTACTAGGCTTTACCTGTGCATCCTCTTGGGCACAGAAGACCTATACAGGCGTAGTAGTGGATGGTGATACACATGAGCCTCTTATTGGTGCTGTGGTGGTAGACAGCAAAGATTCGTCTAAAGGTACCACAACCAACATGGATGGTAAATTCACTATCTCCCTTACAGGAAATGGTACACTGGAAGTAAACTACCTGGGCTACTTGAGTACAACTGTTAAGTACAGTGCCTCTGGGAAGAGTTCGTTAGGCACTATTTCAATCTTCCAAGACAATACTCAGCTAGGGGAAGTACTAGTTGTGGGTAAAGGAGTAATTGATGTGGCTAATCGTGTAACACCTATCGCATCAACTATCGTCAAGGCTTCTGAAATTCAGATGAAAGCGGTAGGTAATGTAGAGTTCCCTGAAGCCCTAAAAAACACCCCTAACGTCTATGTAGCCAACCAAGCTGGTGGCTTTGGAGACAGCAAGATGTTTATGCGTGGATTTGATCAGTCCAACACCGCATTCCTTTTGAATGGACAGCCCATCAACGGTATGGAGGATGGCAAAATGTACTGGTCCAATTGGGCTGGCATCTCGGATATTGCCAATGCCATTGATGTACAACGTGGCTTAGGGTCTTCAAAACTAGCTATTTCCTCAGTCGGTGGTACGATCAATATCGTTACTAAGGCTACCGACCTTGAAAGAGGCGGATTTGTTCGTTTCATCGGTGGTTATGGTAAGTATTTCAAAGGCACAGCAGCATACAACACAGGTTTGTTAAGCAATGGCTGGGGTGTCTCAGTACTTATTGACCATTGGCAAGGTGAGCGCAAATGGAATGATGGCACACAAGGAAGTGGTCAAAACTATTTCCTCTCTATAGGTAAGAAAGCTGGAGACCACATGTTTAACTTCCTTATTTTTGGGGCTCCTCAGTGGCACAACCAGCATTTCTCTCTTAAGCAAGAGCTATATGACCAGTACGGATACAAGTACAATAAGAACTGGGGTTACTACAATGGAAAAGTCCTGAGCGAGCGCAAAAACTACTATCACAAGCCAGTAATGAACCTCAACTGGGACTGGAACATCAGTAAGAAACAATCTCTATCCACCGTGCTGTATGCATCATTTGGTCGTGGTGGTGGAACGGGAGCCTACGGAAATGGTCCTGATTACATTAAAGATGCCAATGGAAAAAAAGTTGGACGTGATGCTGATGGCCAAATCCGTTGGGACTTTATCGAAAACGAATGCAATAAATCAATTGCTGGTGGATACGGCAAAGGATATAATGGTACTGCCATTCGCTCCTCAGTTAATAACCACCACTGGTTTGGACTAGTATCCAACTACTCTTATGACAACCACGAGAACCTATCTGTAAATGTTGGAGCGGATCTCCGCTTTTATAAGGGAGACCACTTCCGTCAGCTTACAGAGCTATTTGGTCTCAAGGGTTGGAACGACGCCAAAGGGCGTAACAAATCATTACTAGATGCCAATGGTGCATATTTAATTACCAACACTTATAAAGCCGACCCATGGGCTTCACTCTTCAACTATGCACCTACCGAAGACCGCATTGGATACAATAGTAGCGAGTGGATCAACTACCAAGGCCTATTCGGTCAAGTAGAGTACCATAACGATTTATTCTCCTCTTTCTTACAAGCTGCTTTCTCTAATCAAAGCTATAGAGCATCCGAAAACTTCTTATTGCTCAATGAGAAGTCCGACGTAATCAATCGCTTTGGATTTAACATCAAGGGTGGTGCGTCTATTCTAGCTGGTGAAAATCACAAGTTCTTCGCAAATGCAGGGTATTATTCTCGCCAGCCATTTAAGGACAACATTTTTGAGTACTCCACCATTCGCCCTAGAGAGCAAAAGGTAGAGAATGAAAATATCCTAGGCCTTGAAGCAGGCTATTCAGCAAAGCTTCCAGGGTACACTACAATCAATCTCAATGTATACTATACCTCTTGGGCAAATAGATTCCTCGCCTTTGGCATGGACGATTATACCACACCCAATACTCATAAACTGCTACAGAGTGCTGGGTTTAGGCTTTCCAATGTAACGCAAATTCACAAGGGTGTAGAGCTTGATATACGCACTCACCCATTGACAGGGCTGATGCTTCGTGGTCACTTTACCTATGGCGATTGGAAGTATTCAGGGAAGACTCCTGTTGAGGTGATTGACAATGATTCTGGAAATTCTGTAGCTGATAAGTTTGAGATTGAGTTGGCTGGTACTAAGGTCGGAAGTGCACCACAGAGCACTTTAGGATTCGGTGCTGAGTACAAAGCTAAGGGATTTGTAATTTTTGCAGACTACAATCATTATCTCAACCTATATGGTGATGTAGACATTAAGAAGTTGGCTGAAGCAACAGTCAAGGGAAAAGAGTACAAATCTCAGAAGCTAGATAACTATGGACTACTTGACATGGGTGCTTCATACCGTTTTGCACTTACAGGAAAGCAAGGTATCCTTATCCGTGCAAATGTGTACAACGTGCTCAACAAGCGCTATGTAGCTAGCTTAGACAACTATGGACTTTACTATGGTCCTGGCACAACTTTCAATGCAAGTGTAACTTATGAATTTTAGTTACTAGACAAATTAATTGCATACAATATGATAAAGGGCGTACAAGTATTGACTTGTACGCCCTTTATCATATTGAGAATGCTGCAAGAAGTGCCAATCTTGAATCAGGCGACCAGATCTAGGGATAAGCCCCTAGAGCACCCGACAGGGAGCTCTCCCATCGGGTGACTTTATAGAAGAGATCTTTATCGGACAGGTCGGACGAGTCGGACAAACGATGCCACCGTCCGACTTGTCTGATCTGTCTGACCTGTCTGACTCGTCCGACTTGTCTGACCTGTCTGCCCTGTCCGACTTGTCCGATGAGGTACCTCATCCGATAAGGTACCCCGTCAGATAAGCCACAAAAAAGAGAGGGTGTACTAGCGACTAGGCTAGCACACCCTCTGGTATTGTATGGGGAGGAGTGAATTACTTCTTTTCCTCGATAGCTGCTTGAGCTGCTGCTACACGTGCGATTGGCACACGGAATGGAGAGCAAGATACGTAGTTGAGGCCTACTCTGTGGCAGAACTTCACGCTACTTGGCTCACCACCATGCTCGCCGCAGATACCTACCTTAAGGTTGGCATTAGTGCTGCGACCGAGCTTGGTACCATGCTGAACGAGCTGTCCTACACCCTCCTGATCGAGTACCTGGAATGGGTCAACTGGGAGAATCTTCTTTGCAAGATAATCTGGTAGGAAGCCATTGATATCGTCACGTGAGTAACCGAAGGTCATCTGGGTAAGGTCGTTGGTACCGAAGCTGAAGAACTGAGCGTGCTCAGCAATCTTATCAGCAATCAAGGTAGCACGTGGGATCTCAATCATGGTACCTACCTTGTACTCTACCTTTGCACCTTCCTCGGCGAAGAGCTTCTCTGCCGTCTCGTCGATGGTTTGGCGCTGTAGCTCCAGCTCCTTCACGGTACCTACTAGTGGCACCATAATCTCTGGCATTACGTTGATGCCCTCCTTCTGAAGCTCAATAGCTGCACCAAGGATAGCACGGGTCTGCATCACAGTGATCTCTGGGTAAGTATTGCCCAGACGGCAACCACGGTGACCGAGCATTGGGTTCACCTCGTGGAGGTTGTTGATACGTGCCTGTACCTGAGCGAGCGAAAGGCCAAGCTCATCGGCCATCTCCTTCACACCCTTCTCATCCTGTGGTAGGAACTCGTGTAGAGGTGGATCGAGCAGACGTACAGTCACTGGGTGACCGTCCATCACGCGGAAGATGCCTAGGAAGTCTTGCTTCTGTAGTGGCAATAGATCCTTCAACGCTGCTACACGACCCTCGGTATCAGAAGAGAGGATCATCTTACGCATCGCCTTGATCTTAGTGCCCTCGAAGAACATGTGCTCTGTACGGCAAAGACCGATACCAGTAGCACCGAAGTTGAGAGCTACCTCTGCATCGTGTGGAGTATCGGCATTGGTACGTACTTGTAGGCGTGCATACTTATCGGATAGCTCCATTAGGAATTGGAAGTCTGGATCGAGCTCTGCAGCCTTAGTAGGCACTTTACCCTCGTAGATCACACCGGTAGAACCATTGAGAGAGATATAGTCGCCCTCCTTATATACTCTACCATCTACGCTCACGGTACCAGCCTTGTAATCGATCTCTAGGCTACCTGCACCTGATACACAGCACTTACCCATACCACGAGCTACTACTGCAGCGTGGCTAGTCATACCACCCTTAGCGGTAAGGATACCCTCTGCTACCTGCATACCTGCGAGGTCCTCAGGAGAGGTCTCGTTGCGCACTAGGATCACACTATCGCCGTGCTCATTGTGCATACGTGCAGCATCCTCAGCGAAGAAGCAGATCTTACCTGAAGCAGCACCTGGAGAAGCTGGTAGACCACGAGAAATCTCTACTGCCTTTGCCTCTGCAGCCTTATCGAAAACTGGGTGAAGTAGCTCATCAAGCTTATTAGGATCGATACGCATCAGAGCCTGCTCTTCGGTAAGTGAACCCTCACGAAGTAGGTCCATAGCGATCTTCACCATTGCCTTACCGGTACGCTTTCCGTTACGAGTCTGGAGGATCCAAAGCTTACCATCCTGGATGGTGAACTCCATATCCTGCATATCGTGGTAGTGGTCCTCGAGCTTACGCTCAATATCCACTAGCTCCTTGTACATCTTTGGCATAGACTCCTCAAGAGATGGCATCTCATTAGCACGATACTCCTCAGTAACGTTGGCTAGCTTTGCCCAACGGAGAGAGCCCTCCTTGGTGATCTCTTGTGGGGTACGGATACCTGCCACTACGTCCTCACCCTGTGCATTGATTAGGTACTCACCATTGAATAGGTTTTCGCCCGTTGCAGAGTTACGTGTGAAGCAAACACCAGTTGCTGAATTATCGCCCATGTTACCGAATACCATCGCCTGTACGTTGACAGCGGTACCCCACTCCTCTGGGATGCTCTCCATACGACGGTAGATGATAGCACGCTCATTCATCCAAGAGCCAAACACGGCACCGATAGCACCCCAAAGCTGCTCACGAGCATCGGTTGGGAAGTCCTTACCAGTCTGTTCCTTCACTGCCTCACGGAAGCGAGTTACAAGCTCCTTAAGGTCTGCTACCTCTAGCTCATTATCAAGCTTTACACCCTTCTCTTGCTTCACCTCATCGATGATTCTCTCAAAGGGGTCAATCTCCTTCTTATCGGCTGGCTTCATGCCAAGCACTACGTCGCCATACATCTGGATGAAACGACGGTAAGAGTCCCAAGCGAAGCGCTCGTTGCCACTCTTCTTAGCAAGACCCTCTACAGCCTCGTCATTCAGACCAAGGTTGAGGATGGTATCCATCATACCTGGCATAGATGCAGGAGCACCGGAGCGTACAGAGACAAGTAGTGGGTTTTCATTGCTACCAAACTTAGCACCCATGATCTCCTCTACCTGCTTGATATTCTTCTCCAGCTCGTCGGTCATCTCCTTGCGAAGTGCCTCCTCACCGAGGTCGTAATACTCGTGACAAACGTCAGTAGTGATGGTGAATCCTGGAGGCACTGGCACTCCGATTAGATTCATCTCTGCTAGGTTGGCTCCCTTTCCGCCAAGTAGCATCCTCATGTCTGCCTTTCCCTCTGCGGCTCCATTGCCGAAGGAGTAAATTCTCTTCTTTGACATCTTTGAATTAAATATTAATTGGTTGATTAAAATAAATACATCTATATAGCCTCCAAAAGTCGCTTACTCAAAGAGCGGGTCGATTCCCTCCTCAATAGGCTCAAAGGTAGCAATCACCCTTCCATCCTTCGACTTACAAGGGTCGGCATACTCCTCTGGTATCACAAACTTAGCCTCGGGGTCGATGCCCAGCTCAGCTTTGCGCTTCTGAAGCTCTTTATCATTAAACACTCGCTTAAAAAACATCGCCACAATCGGCAACGACATATTGGCACCCTGACCTAGTCGGATACCATCAAAGTGGATGGAGCGATCCTCGCCACCTACCCAGCAACCAGCACTAATCCTTGGAGTGAAGCCCATAAACCACGCATCGGAGTGGTTTTGGCTCGTACCTGTCTTACCGCCCATATCGGCTTGCACGCCATACTTAAATCGGGTACGGCTACCAGTACCTCCGTTCATCACATTGCGAAGCATGTGGAGGGTCTTGTAGGCAGCATCGGGGGGCAATACCTCGCGAATATCGGGAGCAAACTCGCCGACTACATTGCCGTACTGGTCCTCAATCCGGGTGACATAGATAGGCACTGCCCTCATACCGGCATTGGCAAAGGTGCTAAAACCCGACACCATCTCTTCCACCGAGATATCTGGGCTACCGAGGCAAATCGCTGGCGTAGGATCGAGGTCGCCAGTCACTCCAAAGGAGTAGAGCAGGTCGACAAAGGTGACGGGCGACATCTGGCTCATCAGCCAGGCGGTCACCCAGTTGGAGGAGTTTTGCAACCCCCAATTGATGGTCACCACCTCCCCCACTCTGCTAGCACCGGCATTCTTAGGCGACCAGATCTGCCCTGTAGCGAGACGGATGTGCTGTGGCTCGTGCACCATCGTGGTACAAGGGGTAAAGCCCTCGCTCATTGCCATGGCAAAGAGGTAAGGCTTCATCACCGAGCCCACCTGCCGACGCCCCTTGGTCGCCATATCGTACTGGAAGGTACCGAAGTCCACTCCGCCCACGTAGGCACGGACATGGCCCGTGCTGCTATCCATGGCCATAAAGCCCGACTGTAGGAATTTCTTGAGATAGAGGATAGAGTCGCGAGGCGTCATCACCGTATCACGGTAGATAGTAACATACTTTCCGCCCTCCTTGGCATAGTCGAATACCGTCATCTCTGTCGGCTCATCAAAGGTCTTGAGGATCTCCTGCTCGCTCAGCCCATCGGCTTTGAGGAAGCGATAACGGTCGCTATTCTTAATAGAGCGATGGATGATCTTCTCCCGATCCTCTGCTGAGATACTGCTAGAGAAGGGTGCATGGCTACGCCCCTTCTTCTCACGGTCAAAGGCAATCTGAATATCGCCTGCCAGGTGCTGCAGCATCACATCCTCGGCATACTCCTGCATACGGGAGTTGATGGTGGTGTAGACCTTTAGTCCATCAGTGTAGATATTGAACGAAGAGCCGTCCGACTTCTTATTCTTATGGCACCAACCGTAGAGAGGGTTACTCTCCCACTGAGCTACATCGCGCTTGTAATCTTCCTCTTGCCAACCGCGGTAGTCCTTTTTATCAGGCTTCTCAGCCATCATAATCCTACGCAGATACTCCCGGAAATAGGGAGCGATACCAGCTCTGTGGTTTTGTCGCTTAAAGACAAGGGTGAGTGGCAAAGCCTGTAGCTCGGTCATCTCCGCCTTCGTGATATAATTGGCCTTTTTCATCTGTCCCAGCACCACATCACGGCGTCCTTTAGCACGCTCCGGGTACCTCACGGGGTTGTAGTAGGATGGGTTCTTACACATACCCACTAGAGTGGCAGACTCCTCTGTTGTCAGCTCGCTCGGCAACTTATTGAAGTAGGTCTTAGCAGCAGAGTCGATGCCCACTGCTTGATAGAGGAAGTCAAACTTATTGAGGTAAAGCGTGATGATCTCTTCCTTAGAGTAGTAACGCTCTAGCTTAGCAGCGATCACCCACTCAATAGGCTTCTGCATCGCCCGCTCCATGAAGTTCTTGGCATTAGGCGAATAGAGCTGCTTTGCCAATTGCTGGCTCAGGGTACTACCTCCGCCTGAACTCTTCTGTCGCAAGATCACCGTCTTGAAAAAGACACGAAAGAGGCCCCATGCATCAATTCCCGAGTGGTCTTCAAAGCGCTTATCCTCAGTTGCAATCAGTGCCTCCACCAATTCGGGGGAGAGCTCATCATAGGTGGTATAGATACGGTTATTGCCCTTCAATGCATAAGAGCCCATCACCACACCATCCTCCGAGATGAGCTGAGTGGCATACTTATCTATAGGGTTTTGTAGGTCCTCAATCGGTGGCATATAGCCAATCGCACCGCTAGCAATCAGCAGAAAAAGCGATGCGACGCCGATAACCATCGCCCCAAAATAAATCGCAAAACAACGAATATAATACCAGATCCCTCTCTTCATATATTGTCAAAGCTGTACCGCTTCACGCTCTCATCTTGTCTTAATTTATTATACCTTACAAAGTTACTACAAAAAAGTGAAATGCGGAAAGATATAGTGATAGAATTGAGTTACAAGGGTTTTAGTTGAAGTGGCGATAATTCGTGAAGCCATTA